>Ga0209127_100051_pt1 | contig 205542 bp, 163 predicted proteins | sample LakSupMetagenome_FD_187469 | JGI IMG/M metagenome (GOLD analysis project Ga0209127, IMG submission 187469) | Freshwater microbial communities from Lake Superior, Canada - Sta WM archaea (SPAdes) (version 2) | ecosystem: Environmental > Aquatic > Freshwater > Lake | place: Lake Superior, Canada... | reverse complement strand
GACCGGCCCAGCCGCTGGCGGCTGTGCGTTCGGGCGCTTGCGAAGCAGTGCTTCGCAAGCAAAGCGCCCTCACCCTTGGGGGCTTGGCCGCGGCATCCATGCCGCGGACACCCCCGCAACCGGACCCACCCCGCCTTCGACAGATTCCCACGATCTGTTGGAATGGCATGGTCTGTTGTTCGTGGGGGGCGACCTTGGTCGACACGGTAAATCCACGCAATGCGTGGATGTCTGTCGGTAGTGCCGGCCGCTGGCCGGCAACCACGCAGATGCCTGCGATCCGGCGCCTGAGAGCGCAGCGACCGGCTTCTGCTTTTTTTTTGATCTTTTGATTCTCTTCCGTGGTTGGCGTCCGCAGGAAACTGTCAGGGGCCGGGCGGGGTGGGCTGCGCAGGACCGTTGGCGCCATGGATGGCGCCATCGAGCCCCCATGGACGGGTTTACGGCGTGTCCTGCGCAGCCCACCCCGCACGACCCACTCCGATAGGCTGCTTTCAGCGACCAACCACGAGGGGCTCCGCCGTTGGCTGGAACCCATCATTCCACTCGGGAATTGGCGCGCCGGCCCCGCTGGGCCTACCATCGGCGGTCCCCACCCCCACCGCCCCTTCCATGTCCGCTCCCGCTTCCACCGCGCCGCGCCGCTGGTTCGTCGCTGGCGACTTCAATGGCTTCTTCGGCCTGGTCGTCGACAACCTCTCCATCCTCGGCTTCATCGCCATGGCCCTGGTCGGGATGTTCCAGTTCCCCGCCGACGTGGTCTTCGGCCGCATGTTCCCCGGCACTGCCCTGGGCGTGCTGGTCGGCAACCTGCTGTACACCCTGATGGCACGGCGCCTGGCCGCGCGTACCGGGCGCGACGACGTCACCGCCATGCCGCTGGGCCTGGATGCGCCGACCAGCATCGGCATGGCGCTGCTGGTGCTGGGCCCGGCCTTCCTGGCCTTCAAGCAGCAGGGCCTGGACCCGCATGCCGCCGCCATCGCCACCTGGCAGCTGGGCATGGCCTCGCTGGTCATCATGGGCGTGCTCAAGCTGATCCTGTCCTTCTTCGGTGAAGCGGTGACCCGCGCGCTGCCGCGCGCTGCGCTGCTGGGTTCCATCGCGGGCATCGCACTGGTGCTGATGGGCCTGCTGCCCTTGCTGGAGACCCTGCGCTCGCCGCTGGTGGGCTTCACCACGCTGGGCCTGCTGCTGTACGTACTGATCGCCAAGGGCAAGCTGCCGCTGCGCGGCCCCGGTGTGCTGCTGGCCTTCGTGTTCGGCACCGTGCTGTATTACGGGCTCGGCCTGGCCGGCCTGGGTGTGCCCGGCTTCCAGATTCCGGCCTGGGTGCCGCCGCAGGTGGTGCTGCCGCTGCCGACGCTGGGCTTCATCGAGGGCCTGCCGACCGCGATGACCTACCTGCCGCTGCTGTTGCCGTTCGGCCTGCTGATGGTGGTCGGTGGCATCAACGTATCCGAAAGCGCGCGCGCGGCCGGCGATGACTACCGCACCCGCGACATCCTGCTGGTGGAGGCGGTGGCCACGCTGGTCGCCGGCGTCTGCGGTGGCGTTGCGCAGACCACCCCGTACATCGGCCAGCCGGCCTACAAGCACATGGGCGCGCGCAGCGGCTACACGCTGCTGACCGGCCTCTTCGTCGGCATCGGCGGCATGCTCGGCATCATTTCCGGGCTGGTGCAGTGGCTGCCGCTGGCGGTGCTGGCGCCGATCATCGTGTACGTGTCGATCGACATCACCACCCAGGCGTTCCAGGCCACCCCGCGCCAGCATGCCGGTGCGATGGTGCTGGGCTTCCTGCCGTCGGCGGCCTACCTGCTGGCGATCAAGGCCCCGGGCTGGATTCCAGCCGAGCAGATGGGCGCGCTGCTGACCCACGTCGATGGCCACGGCCTGCCGGAGCTGGCGGTGATCTTCGCGCTGGGCAACGGCTTCATCATCACTTCGATGCTGTGGATCGCCACCGTCGCAGCGATGGTCGATGGCCGTCTGCGCCGCGCCTGCGGCTTCCTGCTGGTGGCGGCGGCGCTCACCCTGTTCGGCCTGATCCATTCGGTGGATCCGCGCGGCGGCATCTACCTGCCGTGGGATCTGCAGGGCCTGGCCCGCGTCATCAGCTGGCAGTTCGCCGGTGCCTATGTGGCGCTGGCCATCCTGCTGGGGCTGCTGTCGCTGCAGAAGCAGGCGGTGAAGCCGCTGGCTGAAAACGCCCATTGACCGGTAGCGCCGGGCCATGCCCGGCGTTGGGTTGCGCTGCCGCCGGGCATGGCCCGGCGCTACTTCTCGCCATCCAGTTCCGGGTAATGCCGGAAGATGCCGTTGGTGTTGAAGGCAAGCCGCCGTTCCGAAGCGAGATAGGCGGCGATGCCGGGCCGTTGTTCCACCCGGTCCTTCAGCGCGCGCAGCAGTGGCAACGTCGGCCACAGCGCCTGCATGCGGCGTGGGAACATGTAGTCCAGCCCGCTCAGCAACTGGAACAGCGACAGGTCCACGTAGGAGTGTTCGCGCAGCGGGTGGCGACCGCCATTGGCCTTCAGCACCTGCTCGAAGTGGCCAAGGAATTTCGGCAGGCGCTCATCGCGCATCGTTGCCGCGCGCGCCCTGGCCTCGGTCTTCTGGTCTTCGTAGTACTTCGACGCGGCGATCGGATGGTGGGTGTCGTGCACTTCGGCCACCAGATCGGCGATGGTGAGCTGCAACTGCAGCGCCTGCATGCGCCGCGAGGCGGCCTGCGGAACCAGATCCAGCGTCGGGCCGAGGAAATCGAGAATGGCCGCGACCTGCGCGATGACCTGTCGCCCCGCCTTCAGGAACGGTGGCGCGAAAGGTTGCGCACCTTCGCTGTGGCCATCGAGGAACGGCTGCATCACGGCGTCGCCGTGCACACGCGCCATGTCCACGTAATCGGCGCCGGCATCTTCCAGCGCCAGCCGCACGAATTCGCCACGGCCCTGGATGCCGGTCCAGTAGTACAGCGCGTACTGCATGAAGGCTTCTCCACCCAACAGGAACAGCAGGGTCGCGCGTACCGCGCAAAGCAGGCGTGAACCACAACGGCAGCGGAATGGCTGGGGAACCCCGCCGAATCAGGGCAGTCACACCTTGTCCATGCAGGTGAAAAGCGAGGTTCTGCATCATGCAGAGTGGAAAAGCAGTCTGGCCCTGGGTTCTGGGCGTGGTGGTGGTGGGCGGCGCGGGCACGTGGTTGTTCCGCGACCAGTTGCAGCATCTGGCAGATGGCGTAGCGGTGCCGGTGCAATCCACTCCGACCTCGGCAGGCGCCGCACCGAAGCCCGCTGCTCCCCAGGAACCCGCGCCCTCTCCGATCAAGCATCCGCTGGATTCGGAGGCCGCCGCCGACCCGGCACTGCCATCACTGGCCGACAGCGATGCCGCCGCCTGGAGCACATTGAGCGGACTGTTCAAGGGCGAGCGCGAGTTGGCTGCGCTGCTGCGCGATCACCTGATCCAGCGCCTGGTCACCCAGGTCGACAACCTGGACAAGGCCAGTGTGCCGCCTACCGCGCTGGCCTTCCGGCCGCTACCGGGCAGCCTGCAGGTGGAGCCGGGCGAGGGCGGCGAACGCATCGCCGCGGCCAATGCAGCGCGCTATACGCCCTATGTGCAGGCCTTCACTGCGCTCGACCCGGCGGCGGCGGCCCACGCGTACAAGCGCTTCTATCCGTTGATCCAGCAGGCGTATGTCGATCTGGGCCGTCCTGACGGGTATTTCAATGATCGCCTGGTAACGGTGATCGACCACCTGCTGGACACCCCGGAGCTGGCCCAGGCGCCACTGCTGCAGCGCGATGAGCGCGACCGCTACCGCTTCGCCGATGCCACCCTGCAGTCGCGCTCGATCGGGCAGAAGGCCTTGCTGCGCATGGACGTGGCGCAGGCGCGGGCGGTCAAGCAGCAGCTGCTGGCGATCCGGGCCGCGATCACCCATTGAGGCCTCCAGCGTGCGGTTCTGATCCGGATCAACGCGCCGACAACACCGCTTCCGGCATGCTGGCCACAGGCTGACTGGCCTTCGAATGCAGTCGCAGCCACCCTTGAAACGGGGTGGGGCAACCGCATCTTTCCAGCATCGCCGGCGCGGGCCGGCCAAGATGACCGATGAGGTTTCGCAATGCGGATGGACAAGCTCACCTCGCGTTTCCAGCAGGCGCTGGCAGACGCGCAATCGCTGGCGGTAGGCCGCGACAACAGCATCATCGAACCGGTGCACGTGTTCAGTGCCCTGCTGGACCAGCAGGGTGGCAGCACCCGGCCGTTGCTGGCCCAGGCCGGTGTCAACGTGCCGGTGCTGCGCGAACGCCTGGACGAGGCGCTTGAAGCGCTGCCGAAGGTGTCCGGCCAGGCCGGCAACCTGTCGATCGGCAACGACCTCAACCGCCTGCTCAACCATACCGACAAGCTGGCCCAGCAGAACGGTGATGCCTTCATCGCCAGCGAGTGGTTCGTGCTGGCCGCACTGGAAGACGGCGGCACGCTGGGCATGGCGATGCGCGCTGCCGGTGCCGACAAGGCGCGCCTGCAGACCGCCATCGACAAGCTGCGTGGCGGCGAGAACGTGCAGTCGGAGAACGCCGAAGAGCAGCGGCAGGCGCTGGAGAAATACACCATCGACCTGACCGCACGCGCCGAGAGCGGCAAGCTCGACCCGGTGATCGGTCGCGACGAAGAAATCCGCCGCACCATCCAGGTGCTGCAGCGTCGTACCAAGAACAATCCGGTGCTGATCGGCGAACCCGGCGTGGGCAAGACCGCGATCGTCGAAGGCCTGGCCCAGCGCATCATCAATGACGAAGTGCCTGAAGGCCTGCGCGGCAAGCGCGTGCTGTCGCTGGACATGGGCGCGCTGATCGCCGGCGCGAAGTTCCGCGGTGAATTCGAAGAACGCCTGAAGGGCGTGCTCAACGACCTGGCCAAGAGTGAAGGGCAGATCATCCTGTTCATCGACGAGCTGCACACCATGGTTGGCGCGGGCAAGGCCGACGGTGCGATGGATGCCGGCAACATGCTCAAGCCGGCACTCGCGCGCGGTGAACTGCACTGCGTCGGTGCGACCACGCTGGACGAGTACCGCAAGTACATCGAGAAGGATGCCGCGCTGGAGCGCCGCTTCCAGAAAGTCTTCGTGGGCGAGCCGACGGTGGAGGACACCATCGCGATCCTGCGCGGCCTGAAGGAAAAGTACGCGGTGCACCACGGGGTGGAGATCACCGACCCGGCCATCGTCGCTGCGGCCACCCTGTCCAACCGCTACATCACCGACCGCCAGCTGCCGGACAAGGCCATCGACCTGATGGACGAGGCCGCTTCACGGCTGCGCATGGAGATCGATTCCAAGCCGGAGGAACTGGACCGGCTGGAACGTCGCCTGATCCAGCTGAAGATCCAGCGCGAGATGCTGAAGAAGGAAAAGGACGACGCTTCGCGGCAGCGCCTGGCCGATCTGGAAAACGATATCGATGCGCTGGAGCGCGAGTTCTCCGATCTCAACGAAGTCTGGAAATCGGAGAAGGCCGCGCTGCAGGGCACGACCAAGATCAAGGAACAGGTCGAGCAGGCCAAGGTTGAACTGGAGTCGGCCCAGCGCCGGCAGGATTTCGCGCGCATGAGCGAGATCCAGTATGGCGTGCTGCCGCAGCTGGAAAAGCAGCTGGCTGCCGCCCAGGAAGTGGAGAACCACGACTTCAAGCTGGTGCAGGACCGTGTCACCGACGAGGAGATCGCCGAGGTCGTCTCGCGCTGGACCGGCATCCCGGTCAACAAGATGCTCGAAGGCGAGCGTGACAAGCTGCTGCGCATGGAAGAGGTGCTGCACAACCGCGTGGTCGGCCAGGAAGAGGCGATCAAGGTGGTGTCCGACGCGGTGCGTCGTTCGCGCGCTGGCTTGTCCGATCCGAATCGACCGGGGGGATCGTTCCTGTTCCTGGGCCCGACCGGCGTGGGCAAGACCGAACTGTGCAAGTCGCTGGCCGAGTTCCTGTTCGACAGCGCCGACGCGATGATCCGCATCGACATGAGCGAGTTCATGGAGAAGCACAGCGTCGCACGCCTGATCGGTGCGCCCCCCGGCTACGTGGGCTATGAGGAAGGCGGTTACCTCACCGAGGCTGTGCGCCGTCGCCCGTATTCGCTGATCCTGCTGGACGAGGTGGAAAAGGCGCATCCGGATGTGTTCAACATCCTGCTGCAGGTACTGGACGACGGTCGCCTGACCGATGGCCAGGGCCGCACGGTGGACTTCCGCAATACCGTCATCGTGATGACCTCCAACCTGGGTTCGCACCAGATCCAGGACATGAGCGGCGATGACACGCCGGAGGCCTACACGCAGATGAAGGCGGCGGTGATGGGCGTGGTGCAGGCGCACTTCCGTCCGGAGTTCATCAACCGGTTGGATGACATCGTGGTGTTCCATCCGCTGGACAAGCAGCAGATCAAGCAGATCGCGCGCATCCAGATGCGTGGCCTGGAAAAGCGCCTGGCCGAGCGTGGCCTGAAGCTGGTGGTGTCCGATGCAGCGTTCGATCTGCTCGGCAACGTCGGCTTCGATCCGGTCTACGGCGCGCGTCCGCTGAAGCGTGCGATCCAGGCACAGCTGGAAAACCCGCTGGCGCAAAAGATCCTGTCCGGTGCGTTCGTCAACGGCGATACCATCGAAGTGGGCAACGACGGCGGCCATCTGGTGTTCGCCAAGGCCTGATGCGTGCAACGGGGCGCTGCATGATCGCAGCGCCCCGTCTCTTTGCCAGCGCGAACGTCGGTGTCCGGCGCTCGTCGGCCATGCTCAGAACCGGTGCGTATACCCGGTCATCAACCCGAACTGGTTTGCCTTCTGCACGATCGGGCTGTCGGCGGCGTCGCCGAGCAGGCGGGTGCCTTCCACGGCGATGTACCAGTTGCCGTTGCGACCAGCGCGATGGCTCCATTTCATGCCCAGCCCGGCGCTGACCAGGCCGGCCTTGGGCTTGTGCTGGGCGAAACCGGTGCGAGCGGCCTGGTCGGGGCTGACGCCGTACCAGGTCTGCATATAGCCGCGGTTGCCGTAGTCGGTGGAGACGCTGCCGCTGACCACGCCACCAGCCAGATCGAACAGTGGCATCTCCAGGTTCAGGTGGATCTGCTGGGTGGCAAGGCCGTTGTCGCCCTTGTCGTCGTCTTTCAGCGTGTACTGCCAGGAACCACTCAACACCGCCTCACCCAGCGTATAGCCAGCCGCCAGGCCGACCAGGGGCCGGGTATCGATATCGCCCATGCCACGCAAGAAGTCCGAGCCGCCGAGGATCGAGTTCTTCTCGCGTCGGCTGCCGCTGCCGCCGACGTAGGCACGCACGCGGGTGTGTTCGCCGATCGCCGTGCCCCAACCCGCACCGCTGGTACCCAGAAACCAGCCGCCCGGCGAAGTCACGTCGAACGACAGCGTCGGTGCGGCCTGGAATTCCTCGCTGCCGCTATAGCGCGGTGCAACGCCGCCACCGGCGGCAAGCTCGAAGGTCCATTGATCCTCCTTGGCATGCGCTGTGGACGTTGCGAACAAGGGCAGCAGGGCCAGGCCGAGCAGGGTGGGGAAACGGCGACGGTGGGACATGGCAACTCTCTACAGTGGGAGGAAATGCAGTGCGCGCATCCGGCGCGTGCTGCTGGGTCGACAGCGTGGCGGGATGCCACCGACCAATCCGTCCGCAGTTGTGCGGGAGTTGTAAGCAACTGTAAGCGCGGCCCGTGGCGTTCAGCTGGCAGCCAGTGGCCAGTGCATTTCCAGGCGTGCACCGCCCAGGGTCGCGCGTCCCACGCGCAGCTCGCCGTGGTGACGAACCGCGATGCGCCCGGCGATGGCCAGGCCAAGACCAAAGCCGCCGGTGTCGCGGCTGCGGCTGTCATCCAGACGGGTGAACGGGCGCAACACCTTCTCGCGATCGCCTTCGGCAATGCCGGGGCCATCGTCATCCACGCGCAGGCAGGCCTTGCCGGCCACGCTGACCAGTGACACCTCCACACGGGTGCGTGCATAGCGCATCGCGTTGCCGACCAGGTTGCTCAGGGCCAGCTGCAGCAGGCGTGGCTCGGCATCCACGCGTGGCAGCGCGCTGGGCCAGACCTGCAGCACCAGGCCCGCGCGCTCGGCATCGCGCCGTGCGTCTTCCATGCAGGCCTGCAGCCAGTCATTCGCCTCGATCCGCTGCATGGGCTCGGCGTCGTTGGGATGCTCCAGACGCTCATAGGCCAGCAGTTCGCTGACCAACCGGTTGAGCTCGGCCAGATCACCATGCAGGCCGGCAGCGAGGTGTGCCCGCCGCGCCGGGTCGTTGCTGTCCTGCATCAGATCCAGGCCGAAGGCCAGGCGTGCGATCGGCGTGCGCAGCTCGTGGGAAATGGCATGGGTAAGATCGCGCTGCCGTTGCACCAGTTCGGCCACGCGCGCGGCCATGCGGTTGGAATGCTCGACGATGACCCGGATCTGCGAGCGTGGCGATACCTGCGCACGTGCCTGCAGGTCGCCGGCACCGATGCGATCGGCATGACCCCGCAGCGCTTCCAGGTCCCGCCACAGCAGGCGTACCCAGGCATACAGGCAGGCGCCGACCAGCAGCAGGATGCACAGGTAGGCGGCGGCGGTCATGTACAGGGTCATCTGCACCTCGCCGGGAAGGCGCAGCTGCAGCCAGCGTCCGTCAGTCCCCTCGATGGGCAGCAGCACCTGCTGGTAGCGCTCACGGACGATGAAGCCGTCCCCGCGCAGGGCACTGCGCTCTTCGTCATCGAGCACGGGCGGTGCATCCAGCAGTGACAGCGCAATGCCGTAATGCGGCTGCCACTGCAGCAGGCGCTGCTGTTGCTGCTGGCGGTCCAAGCCGGCCAGTCCGCTACGCAGCGCATACACCTGTCCGCGCACCTGTTCGACGAAGACTCGTTCCTGCAGGGGCGTGTAGATGCGGTCCAACAGGTGGTTGAGGCTGAACACCGACACCAGCAGGCAGCCGCCGGTGACGAACCACAACCACAGGAACAGGCGCTTCACGCCGACCAGGCCGAGGGGTTGAACTGGTAACCGCGGCCCCACACGGTCTTGATCCGGCGCGGTTCGCGCGCGTCGTCGCCCAGCTTGCGGCGCAGCTTGCCGATGCAGACATCCACGCTGCGGTCCAGGCCATCGAAACCGATGCCGCGCGCCGCCTGCAGGATCTGGTCGCGCGAGAGGATCTGCCCGGGCTGGCTGGCCAGCAGCCAGAGGATCTCGAATTCGGTGGTGCCCAGTTCCACCGGCTGCCCATGCAGGTGGACCTCGCGCTGCACGCGATCGATCAGCAGTTCGCCATGCATCAGCCTGCACGGCACGCCGGCAGGGCCGCTGCCATGGCGACGGCGCAGCAGCGCACGCAGGCGCGCCAGGAGCAGGCGTGGCTCGATCGGCTTGTGCACATAGTCATCGGCGCCGGACTCCAGGCCCAGCACCTGTTCGATATCGTCCTCGCACGCCGTCAGCATCAGGATCGGCACGTCGGAAAAGCTGCGGATCTGCCGGCACACGTCGATGCCACCGAGGCCAGGCAGCATCAGGTCCAGCACCACCAGTTCCGGCGCGTGCTGGCGGCAGGCCGCGCTGGCCAGGTCGCCACGCGGCACGTGCTGCACGGCAAATCCATGTTCGCTCAGGTAGTCGCTGACCAGCTCGGCCAGGCGGCGGTCGTCCTCGACCAGCAGCACCTGGGTCGGGTTGCCGGCGGCGGGAGTCCACGGGGAGGGCTGCATGGGTAGGGCGTCCTTGTCCGGGGCGAAGGGCCCGGCGGCGAAGCCTAGCAATGGCCCATGACGACTGCCTGAATCCCGGGCAACCTGATAACCGCCGGTACTGGCGTCATCGCCAGGGGCTCTCAATGGCGGTCGATGGCTGGCCTATGGTGGGCGTTTCCCCGGATGGAGCCTGGCGCAATGAGCGATCCGCAGTGGCAACTGGAAACCCTGGCCGTGCACGGCGGCTACCGCCCCGACCCGACCACCCGCGCGGTGGCGGTGCCGATCTACCAGACCGTGGCCTACGCATTCGATGACACCCAGCACGGGGCGGACCTGTTCGACCTGAAGGTGCCGGGCAACATCTATACGCGCATCATGAACCCCACCACCGACGTGCTGGAGCAGCGCGTTGCGGCGCTGGAAGGGGGCATCGGCGCGTTGGCACTGGCTTCCGGGCAGGCCGCGATCACCTATGCGATCCAGACCATTGCCGAGGCCGGCGACAACATCGTCGCTGCCAGCGCGCTGTATGGCGGCAGCCTCAACCTGCTGGCGCACACGCTGCCGCAGTACGGCATCCAGGCGCGTTTCGCAGATCCGGCAGATCCGTCCGCGTTCGCCGCGCTGATCGATGAACGCACCAAGGCGGTGTTCGTCGAATCGATCGGCAACCCGCGCGGCAACGTCACCGACATCGCCGCCATCGCCGAGGTCGCGCATGCGGCCGGCGTGCCGTTGATCGTCGACAACACGGTGGCCACGCCATTCCTGCTGCGCCCGTTCGAACATGGCGCCGACATCGTGGTGCACTCGCTCACCAAGTACCTCGGTGGCCACGGCACCAGCCTGGGTGGGGCGATCGTCGATTCCGGCCGCTTCGACTGGACGGCACAGCCGCAACGCTTCGCCCGCTTGAACCAGCCCGATCCGAGCTATCACGGCGTGGTCTATACCGAAGCGCTCGGCGCGGCGGCTTACATCGGCCGTGCGCGGGTAGTGCCGTTGCGCAATACCGGCGCAGCGTTGTCACCGTTCAACGCCTTCCTGATCCTGCAGGGCATCGAGACCCTGGCGCTGCGCATGGAGCGGATCAACGCCAATGCGCTGGCTGTGGCGCAGTACCTGCGCGCGCATCCGAAGGTGGCGTGGGTGCGTTATGCCGGGCTGGCCGACGACCCCGAACACGCGGCGGCGCAGCGTTATCTGGGCGGCCATGGCTCCGGTGTGCTGACCTTCGGCGTGCCGGGTGGGCGCATTGCCGGCGCCCGCTTCCTCGATGCCCTGAAACTGTTCACCCGGCTGGTGAACCTGGGCGATGCCAAGTCACTGGCCACCCATCCTGCGTCGACCACCCATCGCCAGCTGGATGCGGCCGAACTGGCCAGGGCCGGGGTCAGCGAGGACACCGTGCGCCTGTCGATCGGCATCGAGCACATCGACGATCTGCGCGCGGACCTGGAACAGGCATTGGCGGACGCCTGATGCCTGCTGGCTTGGTCGTCATCGCCAGAGGCGATCACCACCACTGCAGGAAAGCGTTACGGTAGAGACGCTCTCCAAGGGCGTGGCGATATCATCCCCGGCCGATGCGGGTCGGCCGGGGATTTTTTTGGGCGCAGCCAACCCAGGTAGATCCACGCCGTGCGTGGACGCATTTTGATGCACTGTCGAAATACTCGATTCCGATGGAGATCCATCCACGCATGGCGTGGATCTACTGTGTCGACCAAGGTCGACACCTACCAACAGCGGCACCGAACGCCGTACCCGCAGCTCGCTGAAATCTGTCGAAGGCGGGGTGGGTCTGGTTGCGGGGGTGTCCGCGGCATGGATGCCGCGGCCAAGCCTCCAGGGATGGATTCACGGCGTCCCCCGCAACCGGACCCACCCCGCCATCCCACAGGAACCCCGCTTCTGCTTCGGCTGTGGCTGTTGAGGTTGCCGGCTAGCGGCCGGCACCACAGCGGGTGCCGGGCGCAGCCCGGCCGCACCCTCACACCACCGGAATGCTGTGCTGCCCAAGACTGCGGTACGGCGGGGTAGCCATCACCATTTCCGCCAGCGAGTAGGCCAGCTCGCGCTCGGCCATCACCGTGCCGTCGGCACCGTGTTCAAGCAGATGCTTCACTTCGGCATCGCTGTGCGCGCGCGCCAGCAGGGTCAGGTTGGGGTTGATCGCACGCAGCTTGGCCAAGGTCTCACCGGCTTCCAGCGGCTGCGGGATCGCCAGCACCGCGATCTTCGCGCGCTCGGGATGGGCTTCGGCCAGCACCTTGTCCGAGGCGGCGCTGCCGCGGATGCCGGGCAGGCCGGCGGCATGCGCCTCGGCCACGTGTTCCTTGTTGTCGTCGATGATCATCACCGGCACGCCACGGTCGCGCAGCACCTGAGCCAACGCACTGCCGACGCGGCCATAGCCGATGACGATGGCATGGTCGTGCAGGTCCAGCGACGGCCCCGGTGGCAGCTCGGTCTCCACCGCGGTGGGCGTGGTTTCCTGGTGCTTCAGCAGCCAGCGGTCGAGCAGGCCGAACACCAGCGGGTTGAGCATGATCGAGATCAGCGCGCCGGCCAGCACCAGCGCCTGGCCGGTCGGCGGCAGGATCTTCAGGGTCACGCCGAGGCCGGCAATGATGAAGGCGAACTCGCCGATCTGCGCCAGGCTGGCCGAGATCGTCAACGCGGTGCCGGTGGGGTGGCCGAACGCGCGCACGATGAAGAACGCCGCCGCCGATTTGCCGAACATGATGATGCCGGCGGTGGCCAGCACCTGCCACGGGTGCTCGATCAGGATGCCGGGATTGAACAGCATGCCCACCGAGACGAAGAACAGCACCGCGAACGCGTCGCGCAGCGGCAGGGAATCGCTGGCCGCCTTGTGGCTGAGTTCCGATTCATTGAGCAGCATGCCGGCGAAGAACGCGCCCAGCGCGAAGGACACACCGAACAGCATCGCCGAGCCGAACGCCACGCCCAGCGCGATCGCCAGCACCGACAGGGTGAACAGTTCGCGCGAGCCGGTACCGGCAATGCGCTCCAGGATCCACGGAATGACCCGGCGCCCGACCACCAGCATCACCGCCACGAACAGGCCCAGCTGCACGAACGTCCAGCCGATGCTGGCCAGCACGCTGCCGAGGGTGTGGTGTTCATTGGCCGCGTCGGGCCCGAACACACCGGCCATCACCGGCATCATCACCAGTGCCAGCACGCAGGCCAGGTCCTCGACGATCAACCAGCCGACCGCGATCTTGCCGCGCTGGGTTTCCAGCAGGCGGCGCTCTTCCATCGCGCGCAGCAGCACTACGGTACTGGCCGTGGCCAGCGCGAAACCGAACACCACGCCGTGGATGACCGGCCAGCCCATCAATGCCGCCAGGCCCCAGCCCAGCAGGGTAGCGACCAGGATCTGGCCGATGGCACCGGGAATGGCGATGGCCTTGACCGCCATCAGGTCCTTCAGCGAGAAGTGCAGGCCGACGCCGAACATCAGCAGCATCACGCCCAGTTCGGCCAGCTGGTTGGCCAGTGCCTGGTCGGCAACGAAGCCCGGCGTGAACGGCCCGACGCAGATGCCAGCAACCAGGTAACCGACCAGAGGAGACAAGCGGAGCTTGTTGGCCAGCGCGCCGAAGATGAAGGCGAGCCCGAGACCAACGGCAACGATGTTGATCAGGTCGGTGTCATGGTGCATCGGCTCTCGCAGAAATCAGGGGGATGCCCCGATTTTCACCTAATGCGCCAAATGCGGCAAACCTTTGGAGCAAATAGGGGCAGATCCCTTTTCCTGCAGGAAAAGGGATCTGCCCCCGGATGAACCCGCCGGGCGGGGCCCGGCACGCCCGTTATCGCTTACCAGTTGTACTTGATCCGCCCGTACACATACGCGCCATTGAAGCCGAACGGCGAGTAGTTGCTGTACGGCAGCATGCCGAAGGTCGAGTTCTGCAGGTCTTCGGTGCGGTCCGGGTACTCGTCCAGCAGGTTGTCGGCGCCCACCGTCAGCGTCCAGTTCGCACTCGGCTTGTAGCTGGCCGAGGCATCCAGCACCCACTTGTCGCCGTAGGTCTGGTCGCGCGCGGCGGTGGCCGAGTTGCGCACCGTGAACTCGCCGTAGCGGGTCGCCGCCAGGCCCAGTTCCCAGTGATCCGAACGCCAGGTGCCACTCAGGATCGTCTTGTCACGCGGATAACTGTCCTCGATGCGGCCGATCTCATCGCGGCCGATCAGCGACTGGGTCAGGCCCAGTGTGCCGAACACCGCCGGCGTGCCACCCACGCGCTGCACTTCGGTGTCGTTGTAGCTGTAGGCCGCGGTCAGTTCCAGGCTGCTGGCGCTGAACGGCACGGTGTAGCTGGACACGAAGTCGACGCCGCGGGTGCGGGTGTCCAGGCCGTTGGTGAAGTACGAGAACGCAGTCACCTGCGGCAGGCCGAGCGTGGTCAGCAGCGCGCTGCTGGCGGCATTGGTGCTGATGCTGGACGACAACGCGATGCGGTCGTCAATGTCGATCTGGTACGCGTCGACGGTGATGTACAGGCGATCCACCGGCTGCAGCACCAGGCCCAGGCTGTAGGAGGTGGAGGTCTCGGCCTTCAGCGGCGACGCGCCCAGTGCCTGTGCGGCCGGGCTGGTGGTCGGGAAGGTGCCGCGTTCAACGAACACGCCGTTGAGGAACTGGCTGGTCACCGCCTGGTAGCCCTGCTGGGCCAGTGACGGTGCGCGGAAACCGCTGGAGGCGGTGGCACGCAGTGCCACCTTGTCGGTGAAGGCATAGCGCGCCGACAGCTTGCCGGAGAAGCGGTCGCCGAAGTCCGAGTAATCCTCGTAACGACCAGTGACACCGGCGGAGAACTTCTCGCTCAGGTCCGCTTCCAGGCCCGCATAGACCGCGTAGTTGTGGCGGTCGGTGTGCACTTCGTTGGTCGGGGTGAAGCCGCCGAAGCCCTGCGCACCGGTGCCGGTGTAGGAATTCAGCTCGCCCGGGCTCTGGTCCCACTTCTCGCGACGGTACTCACCGCCGAAGGACAGCGTGACCGGATAGGCCAGGCCCCAGTCCAGCGACTTGGTCAGGTCGGCGTTGAAGATGTCCTGCTGGTACTTCAGCGTGCCGTCGTAGAACGAACGCGGGCTGGTCGCGCCCAGGCTGTAGTTGATGCTGTTACGGGTGTGGAAATCCAGGGTGTTCTCGCCGTGGTTCAGGCTCAGGTCCCAGGTCCAGCCGTTGTCGGTGTTGCCTTTGACCCCGGCCACCAGCGAGCGGTCCTTGGAGTACTGGTTGATCTCCGGCACGAAGCCGTCGGGGTAGGTCTGCGCCAGCAGCGCGGTCTGTCCGTTGTGGTTGCGCGAACGGTAGAACGCGAACGAGGTGATGTCGCGGTTGCTGAGCAGCGCGCTCGCATAGCCGGTCACGTGGTCGCTGAAATCAAAGCTGGCATTGGCCGACGCCGCAGTGGCGTCCACGCGCGGGTCGCCGACGATGAAGGTGGTCTGGCCCACGGACGGGTAGTTGACGGTGTTCGGCGTGGTGCCGCGATAGGGGCCGGCGCGGTCGCTCTCGTCCTGCTGGCTGATCTGGCCGGCCACGTGCACGCGGCCACGGCCGTTGCCGAATTCCACGCCGGTATCGCCGGACAGCTGGTACTTGTTGCCGTCGCCGGCCGAATACTGGCCGTAGTCGACGGCCAGGCTGCCACCGCTGCCGCTGCCCTTGAGCACGATGTTGATGACGCCGGCGATGGCATCCGAACCGTACTGAGCCGAGGCGCCGTCACGCAGCACCTCGACGCGCTCGATGGCGGCGATCGGAATCGCGTTGATGTCCACCGCCGACGAACCGCGGCCGATGCTGCCGTTGACGTTGATCATCGCCGAGGTGTGGCGGCGCTTGCCATTGACCAGCACCAGCACCTGGTCCGGCGACAGGCCGCGCAGCTGTGCCGGGCGCACACCGCTGGTGCCGTCGGTCAGCGCGGGGCGCGGGAAGTTCAGCGACGGCAGCGCGCGGGACAGCGCGGTGGCCAGCTCACCGGTACCGGTGGACTGCAGGATCTCGGGGGTGATGATGTCGATCGGCGACTGCGATTCGGCGACCGTGCGGTCGGCCACGCGGGTGCCGGTGACGATCACCGTATCCAGGGTGTTGGCGGCGGTGCCGGCCTGCTGGGCGGCGGCAACGAACGGAGAACCACCGAGTGCGACAGCGACGGCGGCGGCGATCAGGCTGGTCTTGCGGGTCATCGGGAGGGGGCTCCGGTTGGCGGGATGGCACCGGAATCGACATCACGGGGGTGAGGCGGACGACGGTTGTTGCGGTGCGCAATACAGGAATTAACGGGATATTCAGTGCCTGTCAAATGCCGGTCATCAGAAAAAACGTTGCAGCAGCAACCATTTAGCTGCGACAGGCGGTGACGGGGAAGGGGCCCGGGAGGCGCGCGGACAGGACGTGGGAGAGAGGAACGTCGGCCGTCGCGCATCCCGGGGCGCGTCAAGTATTCGTTAACGTTAGAATTGCGTCGCAGGAACAGTGCTTACCAGCACATTCCATTCGGTTATATGGACGCCTCCCCCCATGATTTCGCTTCGTAATTTCGCCTTGCGCCGCGGCGAGCGGCTGCTGTTGTCCAATGTCGACCTGACCCTGCATGCCGGTTACCGGGTAGGCGTGGTCGGCCGCAACGGTGCTGGCAAGTCCAGCCTGTTCGCGGCGGTGAAGGGCGAACTGGAGGCCGACAAGGGTGACGTCGACCTGCCGGGCAAGATCCGCATCGCCAGCGTTGCCCAGGAAACCCCATCCCTGCCGGACCCGGCGCTGAGCTTCGTGCTGGGCGGTGACATCGAAGTGGCTGCGGTGCTGGCTGCCGAAGCCGACGCCACCGCCCGCGAAGACTGGGAAGCGGTGGCCGAGGCGCATACGCGCATGGCCGAGCTGAACGCCTACGACGCCGAAGCGCGTGCCGGCAAGCTGCTGCATGGCCTGGGCTTCCCGGCCGAAACGCACCACCGCGCGGTGTCCTCGTTCTCCGGCGGCTGGCGCGTGCGCCTGAACCTGGCCCGCGCGCTGATGATGCCCAGCGACCTGCTGCTGCTCGACGAACCGACCAACCACCTGGATCTGGACGCGGTGTACTGGCTGGAACAGTGGCTGCTGAAGTACCCCGGTACCCTGCTGCTCATCTCGCATGACCGCGAGTTCCTCGACAACGTGGCCACCCACACCCTGCACCTGCACGGTGGTGGCGCCAAGCTTTACCCGGGCGGCTACACCGACTTCGAGCGCCAGCGCGCCGAACAGCTGCGCCAGCAGCAGATCGCGCATGAGAAGGAACAGGCCGAGCGCGCCCACCTGCAGAGCTTCATCGACCGCTTCAAGGCCCAGGCCAGCAAGGCCGCACAGGCACAGAGCCGGATGAAGCGCCTGGCCAAGCTGGCCGGTACCGAGGCGGTGCGCGCCGAGCGCGAGTTCCGCATCGAGTTCGCACCGCCGGCCAAGCTGCCGTTCTCGCTGATCCGCCTGAACCACGTCGAGGCCGGCTACGGCAGCGATTCGGTGATCCTGCACAACGTCGGCTTCGGCCTGGAAGCGGGCCAGCGCATCGGCCTGCTGGGCCCCAACGGCGCCGGCAAGACCACCCTGGTGAAGACCCTGGTGGGCGAACTGGCACCGATTGCCGGCGAGCGCGCCGCGCACCCGGACCTGCGCATCGGCTACTTCGCCCAGCACACGGTCGAGTCGCTGCATGAAGGCCAGTCGCCGATGGAGCACTTCCGCGACCTGGCCCCGGATGCACCGAACCAGTCGTTCCGCGATTTCCTCGGCAAGTGGAATTTCCCGGGCGACCGTGCCTTTGAACCGGTGGATGGTTTCTCCGGTGGCGAGCGTGCACGCCTGGCGCTGGCATTGATCGCCTGGCAGCAGCCGAACGTGCTGTTGCTGGACGAACCGACCAACCACCTTGACCTGGAAATGCGCGAAGCACTGGCCGAAGCACTGGCCGATTTCGACGGCGCGATCGTGATGGTTTCGCATGACCGCCACCTGATCGGCCTGGTCTGTGACACCTTCTGGCGTGTGGCCGACGGCGTGGTCGAACCCTTCGATGGTGACCTCGATGCCTACGCCGCCTGGCTGCGCACGCGCCCGCAGGCGCAGGGCACCAAGGCACGCATGGAGCAGGTGGAGGAACCGGTGGTGGTCACGACCGCACCGGTCGCGCAGGTGGTGCAGAAGAAGCCGGTCAACCCGCACAAGCTGGCCAGCGCCGAAGCCAAGGTCGCCGAGCTGGAAGGTGTGCTGGCCGAACTGGACCGGCAGCTTGCCGACTCGAGCAACTATGCCGATGCCACGCGCATGGCCGTGCTCGGCCGCGACCGCGAAGCCGCCGCCGCACAGCTGGAAAAGGCCGAAGCGGCCTGGATGGAACTGCTGGAGTCCTGATTCCACCTGTAGCGCCGGGCCATGCCCGGCGGCTTCTCCCAACCGCCGCGCTCGCCGGGCATGGCCCGGCGCTACCCGCGGCGCGCGTGTTTCATCCCTGCGCCTGCAGCCATTCGCGGAACCGCTTGGCCGGTTCCCGTTCGGCACGCGAGCGCAGACGGGTCAGCCAGTAGCGACCCAGTTCCAGCGTGGTGGCAAACGGCTGCAGCAGCCGGCCCTCGGCCAGGTCCGCTTCGAACATGCGCAGCGGCAACAGGGCAACGCCTGCGCCACCGGCCGCAGCTACCGCCAGCGTCAAGGACGAATCGAACACCGGTCCGCGTGCTTCCACGCCGTTGGCCCCGGCCATCTGCAGCCAGCGTGGCCATTCGTCGCTGCGGTACGAACGCAGCAGCGGCAAGGCCGCCAGGTCGCGCGGGTGCTTCAGCCGCCGCGCCAGTGCCGGCGCGCACAACGGCGCGAACGGCGCGTCCAGGATCGCCGTGCATGCCTGTCCCTGCCAGTCGCCATCGCCGAAACGGATCGCCAGGTCCAGGCCTTCACCGGCCAGGTCGATGCGGTTGTTGTGGGTCTGCAGCCGCAGTTCGATATCCGGGTGGGCCGCATCGAACGCGGCCAGCCGCGGCAGCAGCCAGCCGGTGGCGAAGGTGCCGACCACGCCGATCGTCAGCACTTCCCGCGCCGGGCCACCGGTGTAGCGGGCGATGCTGGCTGAAATGCGCTCGAAGGATTCATTGAGCACCGGGTACAGGGCTGCTCCTTCCTCGGTCAACGCCACGCCGCGGGGCAGGCGGTGGAACAGGCGGATACCCAGCCGGTCCTCCAGTCCGCGTATCTGGTGACTCAGCGCCGCCTGGCTGACGCAGAGTTCCAGGGCGGCCCGGGTGAAATTCTGGTGCCGGGCAGCCGCTTCGAAGGCGCGCAACGCATTCAGCGAAAGGGTGGGGTGCAGCATGGGGACGTGTGAGGCAGGATGATGGCTGATGGTAGCGCCTTGCCATGGGCGTTGGATAAATAAAGGGTTTAATGCGCCATGCATGAATTAATCTCATGGCTGACGCTGAAAAAACGCGCTGGTCGCCTTTGCCCACCCTTTCAATAATCGGGACAGCTTCCACGAGGATTCCGCATGCTTGCCCGTCGTCGATTCCTGCAGTTCAGTAGTGCCGCAGTCGCCTCCACCCTTGCGTTGCCGCTGCTGGCCCGGGCTGCCGCACCCGCCACCGTGCCCGCCACACCGGTCGATGCCGCCATCGCCGCCGCCGCCGACTTCGCCGCACTGGAAAAGGCGTGCCGCGGTCGACTCGGCGTAACCCTGCTCGACAGCGCCGGTGGTCGCCGCCTCGGCCATCGCCAGGACGAACGCTTCCCGCTGTGCAGCACCTTCAAGAGCGTGCTGGCCGCCACGGTGCTCAAGCAGGCCGAGCGCGATCCGGCACTGCTGGACCGGCGCCTGCCGGTGCGGACCCAGGACCTCCTGGAGCACGCGCCGGTCACCCGCCGCCACGTCGGCAAGGACCTGACCGTGCGTGACCTGTGCCGGGCCACGTTGATCACCAGCGACAACACCGCCGCCAACCTGTTGTTCGCAGCGATCGGCGGGCCGCCGGCGGTGACCGCGTTCCTGCGCGCAACCGGCGACACGATCACCCGCAGCGATCGCCTGGAGCCGGAACTGAACAGCTTCGCCATTGATGATCCCCGCGACACCACTACGCCGGCGGCCATTGCATCGACGCTGCAGCGTCTGGTGCTGGGCAATGCACTCAGGCCTGCCTCACGCCAGCAGCTGGCCGACTGGCTGATCGACAACGAAACCGGCGATGCCTGCCTTCGTGCGGGCCTGGGCAAGCGCTGGCGGGTGGGCGACAAGACCGGCAGCAATGGCGAAGACGCCCGCAACGACATCGCCGTGTTGTGGCCGGTGCAGGGCGGTTCGCCCTGGGTCCTGACCGCCTATCTGCAGGCGGGCACGATCAGCTTCGAACAGCGCGCGGCGGTACTTGCGCAGGTCGGGCGGATCGCCGATGGGCTGATCCGCTGAAGGGCGCGCTGCCGAAAGGAGAGGACATTTTCAGCCGTGTCCGGCTTGCCCGATCCGGATCGAACCCGCATCCTGCGCGCGTTCGATCCACACGGAAGTCCCCCCGATGAGCCATGAACTGGTCTACCTGCTGCTGATCTTCGCGCTGCTGGTCATCCCGCGCGCGCTGCAGCGGTTCAGCCTGCCGGCGCCGCTGACCTGCCTGCTGTTCGGCATCATCGGCATGCTCTGGCTGGGCGACCAGGCGCACGACGCGGTCATCGCGCTGCTGGCCACGCTGGGCATCTCCTCACTGTTCCTGTTCGCCGGCCTGGAAGTTGACCTGCAGGCCCTGCGGCGCGGCATGTGGCCGCTGCTGGCGCATCTGCTGATCCGCAGTGCCACCCTGTTCGGCGTCGGCTGGCTGGCCTGGCGTTACGCCGGCCTGCCATGGCAGGCGGCCGGGTTGCTGGCACTTGCGCTGCTGACCCCCTCCACCGGTTTCATCATGGATTCGCTGTCGCGGCTGGGGCTGAGCGAGGACGAGCGGTTCTGGGTCACCAGCAAGGCCATCGCCGGCGAACTGCTGGCCCTGGCGGCGTTGTTCATCGTGCTGCAGGCTGGCGACCCCGGGCACATGGCGCTGTCCAGCCTGGCCCTGCTGGCGATGATGATCGGCCTGCCGCTGCTGTTCATCGCGCTCGGTCGCTGGGTTGCGCCGCATGCGCCGGGCTCGGAATTCTCACTGCTGGTGATGGTGGGCATGGTGGCGGCGTACATCACCTACCTGCTGGGCGTGTACTACCTGGTTGGCGCCTTCATTGCCGGCCTGGTCGCGCGCCTGCTGCACCAGCGCATGCCGCTGCTGGCTTCGCACGAAAACCTGCATGCGCTGCGTCTGTTCGCCTCGTTCTTCGTGCCGTTCTACTTCTTCAACGCCGGCACCAAGGTGCCCAGCGAAGCGCTGAGCTGGGAGGCGCTGGGGCTGGGCATCGTCATCACCCTGGTGGTGCTGCCGCTGCGCATCGCAGTGGTCTGGCTGCAGCGCCGCGTGATGTTCGGCGAGAGCTTCCGCAGCAGCCTGCGCGTATCGTTGGCGCTGGCACCGACGCTGATCTTCACCCTGGTGCTGGCCGCGATCATGCGCGATCGCTTCCAGATTCCCGCGGTGCTGTTCGGCGCGCTGCTGCTGTATGCCGCATTGACCACGCTGCTGCCCTCGCTGGTGTTCCGCACGCCGTTCGATGTCGACCCGGTCGAGCAGGAGCCGGCAGGGCAGGGCGAAGATGCGCCGGTGGCAGCGACGGACGTGGTTGCCGCCGATCCGCCGTCAGCCGCTGCATCGCGTTGAGGCTGCGCAGGGCATCAGCAGGCTTGCGTTGTGGACGCGCGGCACGTGACACTGCGCGCCCCGCGATGTGCCGGTTCCGGTACGTCGGATATCCCAGGAGCTGCAGGCGTGACCCAGGACGTGAACCTCGATCGTAAACTGCTGCCAGGCCGGATCCTGCTTTGGTTCTCTGCCTTCGCATTGCTGATCCTCTTCGGATACAGCTGGTCGATGCCACCGGTCGATGCCTCGGGATTCCGACAGACGCAGACTGCGCTGTCGATCGACTGGATGGTGCGCGGTGGCCCGTGGCTTGACTACCTGACACCGGTGCTCGGTGCGCCGTGGTCGATTCCCTTCGAATTCCCGCTCTATCAGTGGCTGGCCGCGGTGCTGTCCAGCGCCACCGGCATCAGCGCGGACAACAGTGGCCGGCTGGTTTCCACCGTATTCCACGTCGGCTGCATCTGGATGGTCTACCGCATCAGCCTGGTGGTTCGTCCGGATCGCGTGCTGGCGCTGTGCCTTGCCGGCGCCTTCGCCGTATCGCCGCTGGCCCAGTTCTGGGGCCGCTCGGTGATGATCGAATCGACGGCGGTATTCTTCGGCCTGCTGTTCGTCTGGGCCATGGCACGTCTGCATGTGCAGCCGAGGGCGTGGGTGGGGCTGGTGGCCATCGTCGCTGCGATGCTGGGCGCACTTGTCAAGATCACCACATTCTTCGGCTTCGCTGCCTTCACCGTACTGGCCGTTGCCTGGATGGTGTTGCGCGAGCACGGCTGGCGCCCTCACTGGCTGGCCACACACTGGAAGCTGCTGGCCGGGGGCGCGCTGGCGGCCCTGGCCGCTCTGCTGGCCATCGTCCTTTGGCTGCAGCATGCCGACGCGCTCAAGGCCCAGTCCGCACTGGGCGTGCAGGTGACCTCCGAAGGGCTGGCCGGATTCAACTACGGCACCCTCCAGCAGCGCCTGGACCCTGCGACGTGGTGGGGCACGATCTTCAAGAAGCGCTTCTCGGGGCCAGTGGGCTCCAACTGGGTGTTCCTGATCTTCCTCATCGCGGGGCTGTCGATCCGGCAGATCCGCGCACCGGTGGTCGTACTGCTGCTGGCCTACCTGATGCCGATGGCGGTGTTTACCAACCTGCAGGTGGTGCACCCGTACTATCAGTTCGCCCAGCTCGTGTTTGCCACGTCCATCGTCGGCTTGGTGCTGTGGTGGGTGATCCAGCGCGGCGAAGCGGCCGGCAAGCCGGGTCGAGGTGTGGCTCTGGCGATCTTCCTGTGCCTGCTGTCGGTGGGGTTTGGGCTGGTGAAGTCGCTGAAGGACATGAAGGAGGCGCGCGAGCCGACCACGATCTCGCAGATCGCTGACTTGATCCGGTCCGATACGCCCGAGCAGGGCGTGGTGATGGCCTTCGGCGACGACTGGTCTTCGGCGCTGCCATATCGGTCAGGCCGTCGCGCGGTGATGATTCCCGATTGGGCGTCGGATCCGGCGCTGGAAGCACTCGCCGGCAATGATGACGCTTTGGGCGGGCTGCCGCTGGTGGCACTGGTCAATTGCCCCAACGGCCTGGGCAGCACCCCGCAGCGCGCGCAATGGCAGGCTGCGATCGTGCAGCGCTATTCGCAGGGCGCGCAGATGCAGGAAATCGGTGACTGCAAGGTCTGGCTGCGCCACTGATCTGCCCGTGATGGTCGGCCGGCACGGTTTGCGCCTGCCGGCCATGGCCGTTAGGGTTGGGGCATGAAACCGATCGCCGCTGTTGCTTCCGCCTTCGCCCTGCTCGGCCTCGCCGCCTGCTCGCAGCCATCGCATACGGTCAACCACGATCTGTCGACCGCGCCGGCCGACGCCTTCATGGCCGCGGTCGCTGCCCATTGTGGCCAGGCGTACGAGGGCAAGGTGGTGGAAGACACGCCGGCCCCCACCGGTAAAGACCCCTTCGCCGGGCAGAAGCTGGTGATGCACGTGCGGGGCTGCGCCGACCCGGGCCATGAGCTGCGCATCCCGTTCCACGTCGGCGATGACCATTCGCGCACCTGGGTGTTGACCCGCACCGAGCACGGGCTGCGCCTGAAGCACGACCATCGCCACGCCGATGGCAGCCCCGATGCGATCACCCTGTACGGCGGCGACAGCAAACCGCCGGGCACCGCCGAACGCCAGCAGTTCCCCGCCGATGGCGAGTCGGTGGCGATGTTCCGCCGTGCCGACATGCTGGCTTCAACCCACAACACCTGGGCGATGGAGATCGAGCCGGACCAGCGTTTCGTCTATGAGCTGACGCGTCCGGAAGGGCGCCGTTTCCGGGTCGAGTTCGATCTCAGCAAGCCGGTCGCGCTACCGCCGGCGCCCTGGGGTGATGCAGCGGCGCCGGCACCCTGATCGGCCCCCTGGCATGCTGCCGCGGACAGCCCGGTAGCGCCGGGCCATGCCCGGCGGCTTTCAAGCGGAGACCCTGCCGCTGCGCTCGCCGGGCATGGCCCGGCGCTACCCCTCAACGCGTGCCGAAGCGCGCCCGGCAGCCGTTGCTGACCCACACGTTGCCGCGCGAGTAGCCCCAGGTCCGGCCTTCCTGGCAGGCGCTGCCGGACAGCTGCTGCTGCAGCACAGGCCGGCCCTGGCGTTCATCCCAGTTGCAGCTCTGCTGGCGGTTGTTGTTGCTGCTGCAGGTCACGGTGTAGTTGCTGTTGCCACCACCCCAGCCGCCGCCATTGCCCCCACCATTGCCGCCGCCCCAGCCACCGCGGGCCTCGGCGAACTCGGCGCGGCAGCCGCGGTTGACCCAGATCGCGCCGTTGCGCACGCCCCAGTTCTGGCCTTCCACGCACTGCGTGCCGGAGATCTGCCGGACCACGCGTGCGTTGCGCCAGCCCACCGGGCAGCTGCGTTCGCGGTTGTCCTGGCTTTCGCAGCGCACGGTGCCGCTGTTGCCGTTGCCGTTGCCACCACCCCAACCGCCGCCGTTGCCGCCACCCCAGCCGCCTCGGCCCTGGGTGAATTCGGCGCGGCAGCCGTTGTTGACCCAGATGCTGCCATTGCGGGTGCCCCAGGTTCGGCCTTCCACACAGGCCGAGCCGGACAGCTGGCGGACCAGCCGGGCATCGCGCCAGCCGGTGTTGCAGACGCGTTCGCGGTTGTTCTGGCTCTCGCAGCGGACCACCCCGTCCTGCGCGGCGGCAGGGGCGGAGTGCAGGGCGAGCGCGGTAAAGGTGCCAAGGATCACGGCCAGGCTGGCCAGGGACTGCGGTTTCATGGCGACATCCCCATACGGGAGTAGGTGCGCGACTATAAGGACGGGGGCGATCAAGCCCGCGTGACCGTCCGCATTTGCCCCGGCCGGGGCCTCGGCCGCAGAATAAGAGGCTTTCCGGTCCCCATCAGGCGCCGGCGTTCTCCAGCGGAGCTTTCCCCCCATGCGTACCCACTTCTGCGGCCTGGTCGATGAGACCCTGATTGGCCAGACTGTCACCCTCGCCGGCTGGACCGACGTGGCCCGTAACCAGGGCGGCGTCTGCTTCATCGATCTCCGCGATCATGAAGGCATCGTGCAGGTGACGGTGGAGCTCGACAACGCCGAAGTGTTTGCCGTGGCCGCCTCGCTGGGCTATGAGGACGTGCTGCAGGTGGAAGGCGTGGTACGTGCCCGCCACGCGGTCAACGACAAGCTGCGCACGGGCAAGGTGGAAGTGATCGCCACTGCCATCACCGTGCTGAACAAGGCCGCGCCGCTGCCGTTCCACGCCCACGAGAACCCGGGCGAAGAAACCCGCCTGAAGTACCGCTACCTGGACCTGCGTCGTCCGGAGATGCAGCGCATGCAGCGCACCCGCATCAAGCTGGTGCAGGCCCTGCGCCGCCACCTGGACGAGAAGGGCTTCCAGGACATCGAAACGCCGATCCTGACCAAGGCCACCCCGGAAGGCGCACGCGACTTCCTGGTGCCGGCGCGCATGCACCCGGGCGAGTTCTATGCCCTGCCGCAGAGCCCGCAGCTGTTCAAGCAGATCCTGATGGTGGCCGGCTTCGACCGCTACTACCAGATCGCGCGCTGCTTCCGCGACGAGGCCCTGCGTGCCGACCGACAGCTGGAATTCACCCAGCTGGACATGGAGTTCGCCTTCGTCCGCGAGCGCGACGTGCAGGACTTCGTCGAAGACATGATCCGCGCCATCTTCAAGGAAGTGGTCGACGTCGAACTGGATGCCAGCTTCCCGCGCATGACCTGGGCCGAGGCGATGCGTCGCTATGGTTCGGACAAGCCGGACCTGCGCATCGCGCTCGAACTGGTGGACGTGGCCGAGCTGGTCAAGACCAGCGAATTCCCGGTGTTCACCGCTGCTGCCAATGATGCCGATGGCCGCGTCGCCGCCCTGCGCATCCCCGGTGGTGCCAGCCTGTCGCGCAAGCAGATCGACGAGTACGCCGCGCACGCCGCCAAGTACGGTGCGAAGGGCCTGGCCTACATCAAGGTGGGTGAGAACGGTGAAATCAGCTCGCCGATCCAGAAGTTCTTCAGTGAAGAGGGCTTCGCCGCCCTGGTCGCCCATGTCGGCGCCGGCAACGGCGACATCGTGTTCTTCGGTGCCGGCGGCTACAACAAGGTGTCCGACTTCATGGGCGCGCTGCGCCTGAAGGCCGGCAAGGACTTCGGTCTGGTCGCCGACAGCTGGGCGCCGCTGTGGGTCACCGACTTCCCGATGTTCGAATGGGACGAGGAAGCGCAGCGCTACGTCGCCCTGCATCACCCCTTCACCGCGCCGGCCGTGGACGACATCGCCGACCTGCGCGCGCACGCCAAGACTGCCGTTTCGCGCGGCTACGACATGGTGCTCAACGGCAATGAAATCGGCGGCGGTTCGATCCGTATCCACCGCCCCGACATGCAGAGCGCGGTGTTCGAACTGCTCGGCATCGGTGCCGAAGAAGCCCGCGCCAAGTTCGGCTTCCTGCTCGACGCGCTGAACTACGGCGCGCCGCCGCACGGTGGCATCGCCTTCGGCATCGACCGCATCGCCGCGCTGATGGCCGGCACCGAGTCGATCCGCGACGTCATCCCGTTCCCGAAGACCACCGGTGCGCAGGATCTGATGACCGATGCGCCGTCGCCGATCGTCGACGAGCAGCTGGCCGAAGTGCACATCCAGGTTCGCCCCAAGAAAAACTGATCAGGAGATCCAGGCAATGACCGAGTTTGCGTTTTCGCTGGAGTGGGAAAAGCTGGGCAATGAAGGCTCCGAGGCCAACCTGGTCACCGAGCGTGCACGTGTCTTCGGTGGTTGGCTGGTCCGTGTCGGTACCAACCCGTCGGCCATGGCCCTGACCTTCGTCGCCGACGGCGAAGGCCGCTGGGACGGTGAAGACTTCGGCGTCGAGGATTACGAAGACGACGAAGAGGAAGAGTACGACGAGGACGAGGAAGGCGAAGAAGAGGAAGACGGCGAGGAAGAAGAGGACGACGAGGAATACGAAGAAGAGGAAGAGGAAGAAGACGGCAAGGAAACGGCGGAGCGGGCTTGACCCGAACCGTGGTCCTGACGTCAACTCGACCCATGTATTCGATCCGCCGCGCCACTGTGGACGACGCGCCGACCCTGTCGGCGCTGGCCGCACGCACGTTCACCGAAACCTTCGGCCATCTGTATCCGCCGCAGGACCTGCAGGACTTCATCGACGAGGCCTACACGGTCGAGCGTCAGCGCACGATCCTGGCCCACCCCGATTACGCGGTGTGGCTGCTGGAGCTGGACGGGGAGGCGGTCGGCCATGCCGCCGCCGGCCCCTGTGGGTTGCCGCATCCGGACGTGAAGCCCGGTGACGGTGAGCTCAAGCGCCTGTACCTGATCAAGACGCAGCAGAGCTGCGGCTGGGGTAGCCGCCTGCTGGAAACGGCGCTGGCCTGGCTGGAGCACGACGGCCCGCGCACGCTGTGGCTGGGCGTGTGGTCGGAAAACTTCGGCGCGCAGCGCTTCTATGCCCGGTATGGTTTTGAAAAGGCCGGCGAGTACCTGTTCCCGGTGGGCGATACCAACGATCTTGAGTTCATCCTGCGCCGTTTGCCGCATCCGGCCTGAAACCGTTCACCGCCGCTTGCCCCTGGCTTCTGTTCAATCACTGTAGTTCCGCCCCGCTGACCGCCAGGCTGTTGCACATGACTCCCCCCGTTCTGTTGTTGCATGGCATCTGGAATGCCCGTGCCTGGGTCGGGCCGCTGGCCTGGCGCCTGCGCGCGCGCGGCTTCCAGGTCCATACCTTTGGCTACTCGTCCGTATTTGGCGGTCCCGATGTGGCCGTGCCGCAGTTGCTGGAGCGGCTGGCAGATGCTGGCCCGCTGTCCCTGGTGGGGCACAGCCTGGGTGGCCTGCTGGCGCTGGAAGCCTTGCGCCGGCAGCCGCAGTTGCCCGTGCAGCGCGTGGTCTGCCTGGGCTCGCCACTGCGGGGCAGTGGCACCGCGCGCTCGTTGTCCGAACATGGTTGGGGCCTGGCCCTGGGCCGCAGCAGCGAGCTGCTGCTGGACGGGCTGCCGGACTGGCAGGGCAAGGCCGCCGTCGGCCTCATCGCCGGCTCGGTGCCACATGGGCTGGGCAGCCTGCTCGGGGCTCTGGATGACGATTCCGACGGTACCGTGGCGCTGGCCGAGACCCGCCTGCCGGGCCTGGCCGACCACTGCGTGGTGCGCACCAGCCACAGCGGCCTGGTGGTGTCGCCCGATGCCGCGCGGCAGACCGCGCATTTTCTCCGCCATGGCCAGTTCGACCATGGCCGGGACGCCGCCGCCGCGTAAGGCGGTTCGCCGGGCATGGCCCGGCGCTACCGCCCTGCCTTTGTGGGTGCGAACCGTTGGTTCGCACGCTCTCGCCGGGCCATGCCCGGCGAGCGCAGCGGCATCCATCCGTCCTCGACACGGTCAGCGGGCCCGATCAGGTAGAATCCGCGGCCTTATCCATCAACGCACGTACGGAAAGACCCATGGGTAGAGGCCCCTCCATCGAGAACCGCAAGAACGCGTCTGACGCGAAGCGCGGCAAGATTTTCACCAAGATCATCCGTGAGATCGGCGTGGCCGCCCGCGGCGGTGGAGGCGACCCCAACAACAACCCGCGCCTGCGTGTAGCCGTGGACAAGGCGCTGACCGCGAACATGTCCAAGGACGTGATCGAGCGCGCCATCAAGAAGGCCACCGGTGAACTGGAAGGCGTCGAGTACGAAGAGATCCGCTACGAGGGCTACGCGCCCGGTGGCGTGGCCGTCATCGTCGATTGCCTGACCGACAACCGCGTGCGCACCGTGGCCGATGTCCGCCATGCGTTCAGCAAGTGCGGCGGCAACATGGGCACCGAAGGCTCGGTCAGCTTCATGTTCAAGCGCGTGGGCGTGCTGCACTACGGCGCCGGCGCCGATGAGGACGCCATCTCCGAAGCGGCCATCGAGGCCGGTGCCGATGACATCGTGGTCTACCCGGAGGACGGCGCGATCGACGTGCTCACCGCCGCGGACAGCTTCCACGCAGTCAAGGATGCGATGCAGGCGGCTGGCCGCACGCCGGATCATGCCGAGCTGACCTTCCGTGCCGACAACGACATCAAGGTCGAGGGCGACACCGTCCTGCAGGTCAAGAAGCTGCTGGACATGCTGGAAGACCTCGACGACGTGCAGGACGTGTACTCCAACGCCGATCTCGGCGCGGACGCCTACGCCTGAACGGACGCTGCGCCGGTCGCCTTTGGCGGCCGGTGAGCGGACAATGCGGACCATGATGACCCCAGACGTTTCCAGCCATCACCGCCGCATGCGTCCTTCCCGGATCAGCGGCCTGCGCGCGTGTGCCGCATGACCCGCATTCTCGGCATCGACCCGGGTTCACAACGGACCGGGGTCGGCATCATCGATGTCGATGCCAGCGGCCGGGTCAGCCACGTGCATCACCAGCCGCTGGTGCTGCTCGGTGCCGATGACTTCCCGCAGCGCATGAAGCTGCTGGTGCTGGGCCTGGCCGAGCTGTGCCTGGAGTTCCAGCCGCAGGAAGTGGCCATCGAAAAGGTGTTCATGGCGCGCAACCCCGATTCGGCGCTGAAGCTGGGCCAGGCCCGTGGCGCGGCGATTTCGGCGGTGGTGCTGCGCGACCTGCCGGTGCACGAATACGCTGCCAGCGAGATCAAGCTGGCGGTGGTCGGTCGTGGCGGCGCCGAAAAGCAACAGGTTCAACACATGGTCGGGCTCATGCTCAACCTGAAAACCAAGCTGCAGGCCGACGCGGCCGACGCGTTGGCCGTGGCCATCACCCATGCCCACGTAAGGGCAACGGCCAACCGCCTGGGGCTGACTGCCCGCCAGGCGTGGGGCCGCAAATGAGGAGCTGCACGCAATGATCGGTCGACTGCGCGGAATCGTCGCCTACAAGGCGCCGCCGTGGCTGGTGGTGGACGTCAACGGGGTGGGCTACGAGCTGGAGGCGCCGATGAGCACCTTCTACGACCTGCCCGAGCTGGGCCGTGAGGTCACGCTGTACACCCATTATTCGCAGAAGGAAGACAGCGTCTCGCTGTACGGCTTCCTGCGCGAAGGCGAGCGCCGCCTGTTCCGCGACGTGCAGAAGGTCAGCGGCATCGGCGCGAAGATCGCGCTGGCCGTGCTGTCCGGGGTCACCGTCGAAGAATTCGCCCGCATGGTCCAGGCCGGCGACATCACCGCGCTGACCCGCATCCCGGGCATCGGCAAGAAGACCGCCGAGCGCATGGTGCTGGAACTGCGTGACCGCGCGGCGCAGTTCGGTGCCGGTGGCGCACTGCCGACCGGCAGTGGCCCGGCCCCGGCCGATCCGCTGTCCGATGCCACCGTGGCCCTGCAGCAGCTGGGCTACAAGCCCGCCGAGGCAGCGCGGATGGCGCGCGAGGCCTTCAACGAGGGCGACGAAGTGGCCATGGTCATCCGCAAGGCCCTGCAATCGGCGCTGCGCTGAGCCGCTCCGTTTCCTTCCCCATTACACCCTGAGCTTCGCCAGGAGCCCCATGTCCAGCAGTCAAACCCCGCACACCGCCGCCCATGGTGGCCATGGTCACGCTCCCCCCGCCGGGGGCCTGGCGCTGATCATCGGTGCGATCGGCGTGGTCTTCGGCGATATCGGCACCAGCCCGCTGTACACCCTGAAGGAGGCGTTCTCGCCGCACTACGGGCTCAACAGCGACCACGACACCGTGCTGGGCGTGCTGTCGCTGGCGTTCTGGGCGCTGAACATCGTGGTCACCCTGAAGTACGTGACCATCATCATGCGCGCCGACAATGACGGCGAGGGCGGCATCATGGCGCTGATGGCGCTGACCCAGCGCACGCTGCGCAACGGGTCGCGCTCGGCCTACGTGGTCGGCATCCTCGGCATCTTCGGCGCCTCGCTGTTCTTCGGCGATGGCGTGATCACCCCGGCGATATCGGTGCTGGGTGCGGTCGAAGGCCTGGAGGTCGCTGCCCCCGGGCTGCACGCCTTCATCGTGCCGATCACCGTGGTGGTGCTGCTGGCCGTGTTCGCGGTGCAGCGTTTCGGTACCGCGAAGATCGGCAAGCTGTTCGGCCCGATCACCTCGATCTGGTTCATTTCGCTGGCCGCGATCGGCATCTACAACATCGTCGACGCGCCGGAAGTGCTGAAGGCGTTCAACCCGTGGTGGGCGATCCGCTTCTTCATGGAGCACGGCTGGCACAGCATCTTCATCCTCGGCGCGGTGGTGCTGGCGGTGACCGGTGGCGAGGCGCTGTACGCCGACATGGGCCACTTCGGTGCCAAGCCGATCCGCCACGCCTGGTACTTCTTCGTGCTGCCCTGCCTGGTGCTGAACTACCTGGGGCAGGGCGCGCTGGTGCTCAACCATCCCGAGGCGGTGAAGAACCCGTTCTTCGAGGCGGTGCCGTCGTGGGCGCTGTACCCGATGATCATCCTGGCCACGATGGCGGCGGTGATCGCCTCGCAGTCGGTGATCACCGGTGCGTTCTCGGTCTCGCGCCAGGCCATGCAGCTGGGCTACATCCCGCGCATGCGCATCAAGCACACCTCGCACGACACCATCGGCCAGATCTACATCCCCGGCATCAACTGGGGCATCGCGGTGATGGTGATCGGCCTGGTGCTGGCCTTCCGCAGCTCGTCCAACCTGGCCGTGGCCTACGGCATCTCGGTGTCGGCCACCATGCTGATCGATACCCTGCTGCTGGCCCTGGTCGCACGTTCGCTGTGGCCCAAGGCACGCAACTGGATCCTGCCACTGTGCGTGGTGTTCTTCATCATCGATCTGGGCTTTGTCATCGCCAACGGTGCCAAGCTGCTGCAGGGCGCCTGGTTCCCGGTGGTGCTGGGCATCTTCCTGTTCACCATGATGCGCACCTGGCGCCGTGGCCGCGAGTTGCTGCGCGACGAGATCCGCAAGGACGGCATCCGCATCGACACCTTCCTGCCGGGCCTGATGCTGGCGCCGCCGGTACGCGTACCCGGCACCGCGGTGTTCCTCACCGCCGACCCGACCGTGGCCCCGCATGCGCTGATGCACAACCTCAAGCACAACAAGGTGCTGCACGAGCGCAACGTGTTCCTGCACGTGGTGACCCTGCCGGTGCCGTACGCGGCGGAAGGGCAGCGCCTGAAGATCGAATCGGTGGGCGATGAGTTCTATCGGGTCTACGTGCGTTTCGGCTTCATGGAGACCCCCGACGTACCGCTGGCGCTGATGCGCTCGTGCGACCACGGTGGCATCTACTTCGACCCGATGGACACCACCTTCTTCGCCAGCCGCGAGACCATCGTCGCCACCGCCAACCGTGGCATGCCGATCTGGCGCGACAAGCTGTTCGCGCTGATGCACAGGAACGCCGCCCCGGCGACGGGCTTCTTCCGGATTCCGGGTAACCGCCTGGTCGAGCTGGGCGCGCAGGTGGAGATCTGACCGCGCGGGGTCGGATCCCTTTTCCACAGGAAAAGGGCTCTGACCCCATGTCCGTGTCATCCAGCTCCATCCACGCATGGCGTGGATCTACCGTGTCGACCAAGGTCGACACCCACCAAAGGCAGGCCATGCCGTGTCGGCCAAGGTCGACACCTACCAGGAGCAGACCATGCCATTCCGGCAGATCGCGGAGATCTGTCGAAGGCGGGGTGGGTCCGGTTGCGGGGGTGTCCGCGGCATGGATGCCGCGGCCAAGCCCCCATGGATGGGTTTACGGCGTCCCCCGCAACCGGACCCACCCCGCCATCCCTCAGGAAACCTGCTTCTGCTGTCGCTTCGGCAGTTGAAGTTGCAGTTGCTTCTGCGGGTGCCGGGCGCAGCCCGGCCGAATCTCCCCGCTTTTACCGCATAATCAGCACATGACCGACGACCGCATCATCGCCGCCGGCGCCACCCGCGAGGATGACGCCGCCGACGCCAGCATCCGACCCAAGCGACTTGCCGACTATCTTGGCCAGGTGCCGGTGCGCGAGCAGATGGAGATCTACATCCAGGCCGCCAAGGGTCGTGGCGATGCGTTGGACCATGTCCTGATCTTCGGCCCCCCCGGCCTGGGCAAGACCACCCTCAGCCACGTCATCGCCAACGAACTGGGCGTGGCCCTGCGCGTGACCTCCGGCCCGGTGATCGAGAAGGCCGGCGATCTGGCCGCGCTGCTGACCAACCTGCAGCCGCACGATGTGCTGTTCATCGACGAGATCCATCGCCTGTCGCCGGTGGTGGAAGAAGTGCTGTATCCGGCGATGGAAGATTTCCAGATCGACATCATGATCGGCGAGGGCCCTGCGGCGCGCTCGATCAAGATCGACCTGCCGCCGTTCACCCTGATCGGCGCCACCACCCGCGCCGGCCTGCTGACCGCGCCGCTGCGCGACCGCTTCGGCATCGTCCAGCGCCTGGAGTTCTACAGCGTCGAAGAACTGACCCGCATCGTGCGCCGCTCGGCCGCGATCCTGGCCATCGACTGCACCGCCGACGGGGCAGGGGAGATCGCGCGCCGCGCGCGTGGCACCCCGCGTATCGCCAACCGCCTGCTGCGCCGCGTGCGCGATTACGCCCAGGTCAAGGCCGGTGGCCACATCGACCAGACCGTGGCCCAGGCCGCAATGCAGATGCTCAAGGTCGACCCGGAAGGCTTCGACGAGCTTGACCGCCGGCTGCTGAAGACCATGGTCGATTACTTCGACGGTGGCCCGGTGGGCATCGAGTCGCTCGCCGCGGCGCTGTCCGAAGAGCGTGGCACGCTGGAAGACGTGGTCGAACCGTACCTGATCCAGCAGGGCTTCCTGGTGCGCACCGCGCGTGGCCGCATGGCGACCCACAAGGCCTACCGGCACATGGGCCTGAAGCCGAAGAACCCGCCGCAGGACCTGTTTGCCGAGGTCCCCGATGTCGGTTGAACCGCGATTCAGTTGGCCGACACGCATTTACTGGGAAGATACCGACGCTGGCGGGGTGGTCTACCACGCCCGCTACGTGGCCTTCATGGAACGGGCCCGGACCGAATGGATGCGCGCGCTGGGCTACGGCCAGGAGCGCATGCGGTCCGAGCACGGCATGGTCTTCGCGGTGCGCTCCATGCAGATGGATTTCATCAAGCCGGCACGGCTGGATGACCAGCTGCAGGTATGCGCCACCCTGGTCCAGCTGAAGAAGGCCAGCATGGTCTTCGACCAGCAGGTCCTGCGCGACGGCCAGCTGCTGTTGTCCGCACAGGTCCGCATCGCCGCACTGGACGCGGCCAGTTTCCGCCCGCGTGGCATGGACGATGCCGTCCTTGCCGCGCTGCAACCCCACCTCCACCCCGAATCCGAACAGAACTCTTGAGGAACAACGGATGATCGCAACGCTCCTGGCCCTGCAGGCCACGGTCACCGAGGCTTTGCCGGCTGACGTCAGCAATGCCGCGACCCAGACCCTTGCCCAGGCCACCACCGGCGGCGGCATCAACTACCTCGAACTGATGGCCAAGGCCAGCTTGCCGGTGAAGATCATCGTGCTGGCGCTGCTGGTCGGCTCGTTCGTCAGCTGGGTGATCATTTTCCGCAAGGCCCGCATCTTCAAGCAGGCCACCCGCGAAGCCGACGAGTTCGAGAACCGCTTCTGGTCCGGTGCCGACCTGGGCAAGCTGTACAGCTCGGCCACCGACCGCAGCCGCAATGTCGGCGGCCTGGAAGCCATCTTCGAAGCCGGTTTCCGCGAGTACACCCGCCTGCGCGACAAGCGCCGGCTGGATGGCCGTGCCCAGCTGGAAGGTGCCCAGCGCGCCATGCGCACCACCTACACCCGCGAAGTCGACCAGCTCGAGCGCAACCTGGAACTGCTGGCCAACATCGGCTCGACCGCCCCGTACGTGGGCCTGGTGGGTACCGTGTTCGGCATCATGGTGACCATGCACGACATGATCAGCAGCGGCGCCCAGGCCGGTATTGCCGCCGTCGCCCCGGGCATCTCCGAAGCCCTGTTCGCCACTGCCATCGGCCTGTTCGTGGCGATCCCGGCGGTATGGGCCTACAACCGCTTCACCACCCGCGTGGAGCGCATGTCGGTGCGTTTCGAGACCTTCGCCGACGAGTTCAGCTCGATCCTGCAGCGCCAGAGCGCTGGCGACGAGTAAGCGCCAGACCCGGGAGTCCAAGCCATGTCCGCTGCCATCGGTCGCCGCAAGCGCCGCAAGCTGAAATCGGAAATCAACGTCGTTCCCTATATCGACGTCATGCTGGTGCTGTTGATCATCTTCATGGTCACCGCGCCACTGCTCACCCTGAGCTTCGATGTCGACCTGCCCAATTCCAACGCCAAGGCGCTGGAAAGCAAGCAGGACCCGGTGATCGTCTCGGTGCGCCAGGACGGCCAGCTCAGCCTGAAGCTGCCCGACGCCAAGGAACCCACGGCCGTCACTGCCGAGGAACTGCAGGGCCACCTGTCCGGCATCGCCGCGCAGGACAAGGGAGTGCGCGTGATCGTCGCCGCCGACCGTGCCGTGGCCTATGAAAAGGTCATCGCGGCGATGGACGTGATCAAGCGCGCCAACGTGGACAAGGTAGGCCTGGCCACCGATGCACGCTGACGCCCTGCCGCCACCGCACAAGCAGGAACCCGGCTGGGGCCAGCCGATGGTGCTGGCCGTGCTGGTGCACCTGCTGGTCGCGTTGATCTTCATCGGCGCCTGGCTGTGGTCACCGCAGCGCAATACCGATGCCGCCGCAGGTGATCCCTCGGTCGAGGCCAGCCTGGCGCTGTCCGCGTCCGAAGCCGCCGCTGCCCGCCAGGCCCTGCGCCAGTCGGAAAAGCTGGAAGACCTGCCGCCGCCGGTGGCCGAGCCGATCCCGGTGCCGGAAGACACCATCCCGCCGCCGCAGCCGATTGAAGAGCCGCGCCCGCAGGACGCACCGACGCCGCAGCAGCAACAGGCGCAGGAGCGCGTGGCGCAGCCCGATACCAAGGACCAGGACGCGGTCAGCGCGTTGGCCATCTCGCAGGAAAAGGCCAAGCAGGAGCAGGAAGCCAAGCGCCGCCAGGAGCAGATCGACCTGACCGAGCGCAAGCGCCAGGAAGAGGCCGAGCAGAAGCTGCGCCTGGCCAAGCAGCAGGAAGCGGACGCCAAGAAGAAGCAGGCCGAGCAGGAGCGCCTGGCCGCTGACAAGGCCGAGGCCGAGAAGCAGAAGAAGATCGCCGACATCCGTGCCCGCCGCGAGCAGGCCGAGAAGGAAGCCAAGCTGGCCGAGCGGAAGCTGCGCGAGGTCGCTGCTGCTCGCAATGCCGCAGGCACGGCCGCTGCCGGTGCCAGTGGTGCAGCACAGCCGGCTGCCGGTGGTGGTGGCAGCAGTGATGATCTGTCTGCCAAGTACGCGGCGGCCATCCAGGCCAAGGTGCTGGCGCAGTGGGTGCGTCCGGACAGCGTGCCGCTGGGCCAACGCTGCCAGATCACCATCAACCAGTTGCCGGGCGGTACCGTCCGCAGCGCCACGGTCAGCGCCGGCTGCCCGTTCGATGAAGCCGGCAAGCGCTCGATCGAGGCCGCCGTGCTCAACGCCCAGCCGCTGCCGTACCGCGGTTTCGAGCAGGTATTCGCACGCACGATCAACTTCACGTTCACCGCCCAGGATCGCTGAGGCGCGGGGCAGGGCAGCCCTTTGGGGCTGTCCCGTCATCCAATGACGCCTTTAGCTCTGGATCGTGCGGGCCCGTCCACGCCATGCTTGGGACGCGTCATTCGCACGAAAGGTGGCCGCGACGTTAACGGCATGTGAGAGACCCGGCTGGCACTGACCAGGAATTCACGTACCCTTGGTTCATGATTGCGAAGCGGTTCACTGCCGTTTTGTTATCCCTCGTTCCGGTTCCCCCTATTTGAGCGCTCCATGAAGAAGATGCCTCGCTGGCTTGCCGTGTTTGCGGCCCTGTTGCTGCCCTTTGCTGCCGTCGCGCAGCAGAAGGGGCTGGATATCGACATCATCGGCGGCAATGCCTCCGCCCTCCCGATCACCATCGTGCCGATGCCCTACCAGGGTGCAGCCGGTGCTCCGCAGACCGACGTCGCCGGCGTGGTCCGTGCCGACCTCGAACGTTCGGGCCAGTTCCGCACGCTGCCCGAAGCGCAGATCGTCGAAAAGCCGATCCGTGGCGGTGACATCCAGTTCGCCACCTGGCGCGCGCTGAAGCAGAACTACATCGTCGTCGGCCGGGTCATGGACGCCGGTGCCGGCGCCTACCGCGTCGAGTACGAACTGTTCGACGTGCCCAAGGGCGAGCGCCTGTTGGGCCTGGCGATGACCGCACGTGGCAATGCCATGCGCGACGTTGCCCACCAGATGGCCGACGCCATCTACGAGAAGATCACCGGTGTCCGTGGTGCCTTCTGGACCCGCATCGCCTACGTGACCGCCAGCGGCAAGGGCGACGCCATGCGCTACGCGCTGATGGTGGCCGATTCGGACGGCTTCAACCCGCAGACCATCGTGCGTTCGGCCGAGCCGCTGCTGTCGCCGTCGTGGAGCCCGGATGGGAACAAGCTGGCCTACGTCAGCTTCGAGCGCGGCAATTCGGCCATCTACATCCAGAACATCTCCACCGGCGCCCGTGAGCTGGTCACCAGCTTCCGCGGCATCAACAGCGCCCCGGCCTTCTCGCCGGACGGCCGCAAGCTGGCCCTGACCCTGTCGCGTTCGGGCAACCCGGAAATCTACGTGATGGATCTGGGCAGCAAGCAGCTGACCCAGCTGACCAACCACTTCGCCATCGATACCGAGCCGACCTGGGCGCCGGACGGCAGCGCGGTGTACTTCACCTCCGACCGCGGCGGCCGTCCGCAGGTCTACAAGGTCGGTGCCGGTGGTGGCAGCGCCGAGCGCGTGACCTTCCAGGGCAACTACAACGCCAAGCCCTCGGTGTCCTACGACGGCAAGAAGATCGCCGTCGCCCAGGGTTCGGGCAACAGCTACAAGATCGCGATGATGGACAGCTCGCTGGGTTCGCCCCGCTGGAGCACGCTGTCGCCGGGTTCGCTGGACGAATCGCCGAGCTTCGCGCCCAACGCGAGCATGGTGCTGTATGCCGCCCGTGAGGGTGGTCGTGGTGTGCTGTACGCCGTCTCGGCCGATGCGCGCGTGCGCCAGCGCCTGGTTCTGGCAGACGGTGATGTGCGCGAGCCGGCATGGTCCCCATACCGTACCCAGCGCTAAAAGAGTGTTAATATTTTCTCTGTATTGAACCCCTCATCGGCTTAGGAGCCACAAAGGTATCGCCATGAACAAGTCCACCCGCGTTCTGCTTGTTTCCCTGCTGTCTGTGGCCGTCCTGGCCGGTTGCTCGAAGAAGGTCAAGGAAGAAGCCCCGGCTCCGGTCGATACCGGCACCTCGACCACCACCCCGACCGGTCCGTCCACCTCCGGCCTGTACGGCCCGGGCGACCTGGACACCGATGCCTGCCTGCGCCAGCGCGTTGTCTACTTCGACCTGGACAAGGAAGACGTGAAGCCGGAATTCCAGGCCATCATGGCTTGCCACGCCAAGTACCTGCGTGACCGTCCGTCCTCGCGCATCACCCTGCAGGGCCACACCGACGAGCGCGGTTCGCGCGCGTACAACCAGGCCCTGGGCGAGCGTCGTGGCAACGGCGTCAACTCGGCACTGCAGGCCAACGGTGGCTCGGCTTCGCAGCTGACCGTCGTTTCCTACGGTGAAGAGCGTCCGGTCTGCACCGAGTCGAACGAGTCCTGCTGGTCGCAGAACCGTCGCGTCGAAATCGTCTACACCGCGCAGTAATCCATGCGCCTTGGCATCAAACTGATGCTGGTCGTTGCGGCAGCCCTCGTGGCTGCCGCACCGGCGCATGCACAACGTCAGAGCCTGGCCGACCGCGTCGGTTCGCTCGAGCAGCAGATGTACAACAACAGTGCCAACCAGGACCTGTTGAACCAGATCAATCAGCTGCGGCAGCAGGTCACCAGCCTGCAGGCCTCGATCGAGCAACTCCAGCACGACAACGCCCAGCTCAAGCAGACCGCCCAAGACCAGTACCTGGATCTGGACAGCCGCCTGAACCGGTTGGAAGGGGGCTCTGCCGCCCCGGCCCTGCCTGCGGTTCCGGCGAGCGCACCGAAGGCTCCTGCAGCCCCGGCAAAACCCGCAGCGGCGGCCACTTCCGAGCGGCCGCCTTCCGTCCATGGTGACCCGGGCAGCCTGGCCGTCACCGGTGACGAGCGTACGTCCTACAACGTGGCCTTCGACGCATTGAAGGCGGGCAAGTACGATGATTCGGCGCAGCTGTTCCTGAGCTTCCTGGAGCTGTACCCGAACGGCGTCTACGCCCCCAATGCCTTGTACTGGCTGGGCGAAAGCTATTACGCCACCCGCAATTTCCCGATGGCCGAGTCCCAGTTCCGCGAACTGCTCTCGCGCTATCCCACCCACGACAAGGCCGCTGGCGGCCTGCTCAAGGTCGGCCTCTCGCAGTACGGCGAGGGCAAAGTCGACCAGGCCCAGCAGACGCTGGAGACCGTCGTGGCGCAATACCCGGGCTCGGATGCCGCGCGTACCGCGCAGGACCGCCTGCAGTCGATCCGCCTCGGCAATCAGATCCGCTGATCCGCTGACCGGGCGTACAATGTGTTCCCCGTAGCGCCGAGCCCTTGCTCGGCTGCTTTCGTTTCCGGGTCGGCAAACCCGTCCGGATCCGGTAGCGCCGGGCCATGCCCGGCGGCTTGCATTACCCGCCGGGCCCTACCCGACCGGCTGCTGTTGCAGGCCGAGCCATGCTCGACTGCGTTCGTTACTGGCCACGGTAGCCCACCCGCCACGTGTCCCACCAAGAAGTCCCTGCCATGACCGCCGTTCCCCCGTCCGCCGCCGTTGCCACGCCCAGCGAGATCGTGCAGTCGCCCCTGCCGCGCCTGAAGATCACCGAGATCTTCACCTCCCTGCAGGGCGAAGCCGATACCGCCGGTTGGCCGACCGTGTTCGTGCGCCTGACCGGCTGCCCGCTGCGCTGCCAGTACTGCGACACCGCCTACGCCTTCCACGGCGGCACCTGGTGGGACATCGACGATATCGTGGCCCACGTGCAGGCGCAGGGCGTGCGCCACGTCTGCGTGACCGGCGGCGAGCCGCTGGCGCAGAAGCGCTGCCTGGTGCTGCTGCAGAAGCTGTGTGACGCCGGCCTGGATGTGTCGCTGGAGACTTCCGGTGCGCTGGACGTCAGCGCCGTCGATCCGCGCGTGTCGCGCGTGGTCGACATCAAGACCCCGGGCTCGGCCGAGGTCGCGCGCAACCGCTGGGAAAACCTGCCGCTGCTGACCACGCGTGACCAGATCAAGTTCGTGATCTGCAACCGCGAAGACTACGACTGGGCCAAGGCCATGGTCGCCGAACACCAGCTGGTGCAGCGCACGATGGTGTTCTTCTCACCCAGCAAGGGCGAAATCACTGCCCGCCAGCTGGCCGACTGGATCGTGGAAGACCGGCTGCCGGTGCGCTTCCAGATGCAGTTGCATAAAATCCTGTGGAACGACGAGCCGGGCCGATGAGCCGGCGCAGCGTTTCCTGATGTAGCTCCGGCGCGGGACAGCGTGCTGGCTTTCTCCCCCAACCGGATGATTTACCCATGAAGAAGGCAGTCGTGCTTCTCTCCGGCGGCATGGATTCAGCCGCCGTCATCGCCATGGCCCAGGAACAGGGCTTCGCCGTGCATGCCCTCAGCGTGCGTTACGGCCAGCGCCACACCTCCGAGCTGGATGCCGCCGCGCGCGTGGCCAAGGCCCAGGGCGTGATCGTGCACAAGACCGTGGACGTGGACCTGCGCAGCATCGGCGGCTCGGCGCTGACCGACGACATCGACGTGCCCGAGGCGGGCGGCGAGGGCATCCCGGTCACCTACGTGCCGGCGCGCAACACCATCATGCTGTCGCTGGCGCTGGGCTGGGCCGAAGTGCTTGGTGCCAACGACATCTTCTGCGGCGTCAACGCCGTGGACTACTCCGGCTACCCGGATTGCCGCCCCGAGTTCATCGCCGCCTTCCAGGCGCTGGCCAACCTGGCGACCAAGTCGGGCGTGGAAGGCGCGGGCATCACCGTGCATGCGCCGCTGCAGTTCCTCAGCAAGGGCCAGATCGTCAGCGAAGGCGTGCGACTGGGCGTGGACTTCAGCCTGACCGTGTCCTGCTACAACGCCGATGCCAGCGGCGCGGCCTGCGGGCATTGCGATGCCTGCCGCCTGCGCGCGCAGGGCTTCGCCGATGCCGGCGTGCCCGACCCGACACTGTACGCCTGACCGACTCTGGTAGGGCCGGCCGCTGGCCGGCAGCCCCGGCAGGTCTGATTCTGGTAGGTGCCAACCTTGGTTGGCGCTGTCCGCCGGGCGCGGCCCGGCGCTACCAATGTTGGGATTCCGGTAGTGCCGGCCGCTGGCCGGCAGCCTCGGCGGGTCTGATTCTGGTAGGTGCCAACCTTGGTTGGCGCTGTCCGCCGGGCGCGGCCCGGCGCTACCGCTGCGGCAGCCAACCCGATGCTTCAATGAAACCGCGCACCGCAACCGGATCGCTGTAATCCAGCTCGATCATCCGCGCGATCGCCGCCTGCTCATCCGGCTGCTGCCGCATGTACTCCTGCGCGATGCGGTAACCAGCGTAGTACCCCACATCGCTCACCCCGAACGGATTGCGGGCGTTGTTGTACAGCCAGTTGTCCAGCGCATCGCCATCCATCTCCGCTCTGAAGCGAGCGCGGATCTCCGATTCGTGCAACGGCCCGTAGGCATACAGCGGCAGTGCCGGGCGGCGAACGCTGATCCGCTCGGCGATGTACTCGGCCACGCCTTCGCGCACCGCGTACTGTGCGAGCGATCCCGTAGTCTCGCGCTGTTGGGTGTGCACGTACTCATGCAGGTTGTTCTGCGCGTTGTTCGCGCCGGGCGCGCTGTCGTAGAAGACCCGCAGGCGACTGCGCAACGGCTCCGGCAGTTCGCTGACATCCACGCTTGCATCGCCGAGTGCCATTTCCGCGCCGATCAGCACCTGGTCCCCCAGCGTGGTGCCGCCTGTGCGCAGCACGCCCACCGCATAGGTGATGCTGGCCGGGCGCAGGGCGGGGTAAAGCCTGCGGAACGCAGCCAGATCCCGCTCCAGCGTAGCGCTGGCCTGCCGGGCGTTGGCGCTCAGCGGCCGCACCGAGGCCCAGAAGTGCGGCCAGGCGAGCATTGCTTGTGCGTATTCGGCGGCGGTGTAGTTGCGCGCCTTCATCAGCGCGTGCAGACCGGCACTGCCCGGCTCGACGTAGTGCTGGCGGACCAGGGCCACCCGCTGCGCGGCATCGGGCTCGGCATGCACGGCATCGTAGGTACTCCAGAATCGGGCGATGTCATCTATCTGTACCGATGGGGCCGCAGCGGCGGTGACGGTGCAGGGCAGCAGCAGGCAGGCGAACAGAAAGAAGGGCAGGCGCATCCGTGGCTCCGAAGGACGAAGGATTCTGCATGAGATGCGTCCGCGGCATGGAACGGTTTAACTGCAGGCCGATACTGCGACGATTTCTCTCTACCGCACAAAGTAGGGTAGAATGCCCACCCCGCCGACAGGCAGGGATGTTGCATGGGCCGTTAGCTCAGTCGGTAGAGCAGAAGACTTTTAATCTTTTGGTCGATGGTTCGAATCCATCACGGCCCACCATCGCAGACAGCGCCGGCATCACCTGCCGGGCAACCCAGAAAGCGCCGAGAGGCGCTTTTTTGTTGCCCGCGTGCAGCCACGGTCGGCATGCCGCGACGCCGCCGCAGGAAATCTTCCAGCAACACCAATTAATTACCTTTAAGGTAACTAATTCGGGAATAAAAAGTAATGGATCGTGCGGTTTTGGCCGGTCAGAATCGACCGGCCAGGTCTCTTTCAACCGTAGTGCGCGCGTAGAAGCCCCGCATCGTGGAAGGAAATCCCCTCGCGGATGCACTCCTCGGCGCGTTCCATGTCCTTGTGCAGCTGGATCAGCGCATCGTCGGCGAGCTGGTCGATGTCCACCACCCCGCAACAGGCCTGGTCGATCACATGCTGCATCGGCTCCCCCCAGCGCCGGCGTACGTTGCGGATCATGCGGCAATGCCACTCGCGCATGATGGCGTCCATCCGCCGTTCTCCCGGGGCTGCATGTGCCTCACCGGCCACCACCCGCAAGGCAGGTGTCGGGTTGCGACCGCCGCGCAGTTCCTGCGTCCTAGCGGCCAACCGCTGTGCGAGCTCCTCGAGTCGCGTGTGAGTCATCCTTCGCCTCCCTGATCCGTTTTGCCAGAAGCTTCGTCAGGTCGAGCACATTGTCCGGGGCCGAAGGCTGACCGAACTCGTCCACGACCATGAATGCGGTCTCCAGCAGCACAGGATCGTAGATCCATTCCGGTGGATCGCCGACCAGCTCCAGGTAGTGCGAAAGCACCTTGACCGCAGCGCTCATCTTCTCGAAATCCAGTCCCGTAGATTGAGACTGAAGCGACATCTCAACGTCCTGATCGGCACGATCAAGCGTGCCGTGCGGGAGTTGCATTGCCGACTCGAGATCGCGTGCCAGACGATGGCCGATGCTCTTCGGGTTGCTCTCCGAAATCCACTGGCTGACCTGGGGCTGCGCCCAGCGGGTGCCGCCGAACAGGCGGGCCCATTCGGCCGGGCCGCCGGCAGCGGCAACGCGGAGGCGCATGTTGAGGGTGCGGGCGGTACTGGCGTCCATCTGCAAATGGTGCTCTGCATTACCAATCCAGCAAATGACCAAAACGGTATTGACTTGGCATTACCGGGGCGGTAATGTGGGGCCATGAACCTCATCGACTACGCCATCTCCCAAGGGGGCTACGGCACCCCCAGTTGCCCCGTGATGCGCCGTCTGGCCCACCAGACCGGCTGTGCGCTGCGGACCCTCTACATGATCGCCCGCGGCCACAAGTTGCCTGGCGCCCGTCTGTGCCGACGCATCGAGCTGGCCACGGCCGGTGCGGTCCGTCGTGAATTCCTGCGCCCGGATGTGTTCGCGCCGGGTCCGTCGTCCATCCAGGGAGAAGCCCACCATGCAGCTTGATACGTTCGGCGAATACGTCCGCAACCGTCTGGAACACTGGGGCGGGGAATACGCCCTGCATCGCGACTGCGAATACCTGGGCTTCCAATCACGCAACCTGCTGGCCGTATTGATCGAGCATGGCGGCGACATGCCCGGCCGTGCGCAGGGGTACAAGCCACTGGAGACGGACCTGCTGGCGCAGCAGATCGAAGACGTCATCACCGCAGTTGCCCGTGACAACGTGGCGATGGCCTGCGCACTGCGTGGCTACTACTGCGGTCGCGGCCGTCGCAAGGTCGAGCGCTTCGAGACCGCCAATCTGCTGCTCGCCAACTGCGGGCAGCGACCGGTCTCCAACCGGCATTACCTGAACCTGGTCGAGCTGGGCTTCCAGCGCGTGCGCGGCTGGATGGAAGGCATCGCCCAGGCCGCATGAGCGGTGGGCTCAACTTTCGCCCGTCTCCCGACCGGATGAACCCTCGCGCCCAGCCGGCAGCGAGGCGGGCACCTCTCCCGGCCACCTCGGTATGTCGTGGCCAGCATCAAATCCTGGACTTTCCATGAAAGAAGAAATCTTCAGCGCAGTGGGCGCAGCGGCGGCCAAATCGGCTCCGCCGGTAACCGTTGCCGGTGCACTTGCCGCCGGCATCACCCTGGACCGCCTGGTGGTGGTCCTGACCATCATCTATCTCGCCGCACAGATCGCTTACCTGTGCTGGCGCTGGCTGCGCGAGTGGCGGCGGAAGGGACGCGAATGAGTACGCCGCCCACAGCGTTGCCGCTGCGCCGCCTGGTTGCCGCGCTGGTCCTCAGTGCCGCAGGCCTGATCGCCATTGTCGAGCATGAGGGCTATACCGACGCGGCGGTGGTGCCGACCCGCAATGATCGGCCTACCTATGGTTTTGGCTCGACCCGGCGCGAGGACGGCACGCCGGTCCGGCTCGGAGACCGGACTACGCCCGTCCGTGCGCTGCGCACCGTGGAAGCGCACCTGGCGCGCGAGGAATCGCAGTTCCGCGCGTCGTTGCCGGGCGTCGCGCTGACACAGGGTGAGTACGACACCTATGTCGACTTCCTTTACCAGTATGGGATCGGCAACTGGAATGGATCATCCACGCGCCGGCATCTCCTGCGAGGTGAGTACCGCCAAGCGTGCGATGCGCTGCTGCTGTGGAAGCGGGCAGGGGGCTACGACTGCTCGACCCGGGTCAACGGACAGCCCAACAAGGTGTGTTGGGGCGTATGGCAACGGCAGCAACAGCGTCATGCCCGCTGCGTGGCGGAGCAGTGAGGGATGCCACGCACATTGATCGCGATTGCGCTGCTGGTGCTGTGGTCGTCGGTGATGTTCGCGGCAGGCTGGGGCTGGCGTGGCGATCGCAGCGATGCCGCAAAGGCAGAGGTTGCGTCGCTGCAGCATGCCGAGGCAATGCAGGCCGAGCGCGCAGCGCGCGAACGGCAGGCGGTACAGACCGGGGCGATGGCCTCGCTGGGAGAACAGCATGAACAAGATCGAGAGCGTGCGGCCGAAGTGGAAACAGAGGTGGTTGCTGGCCTGCGTGCTGGCAGTCTCCGGTTGCGCAACGACCTCGCCGCCTGTCATACCGGTCGCTTGTCCGACGCCACCGCCAGCGCCCGCGAACGTGATGCGGGCGCCCAACTACGAGCAGAGGTTGCGGCAGCGCTTGTTCGAATCGGACGCGACGCCGACGACCAGCTCAGGAGCTGCCAGGCGGTGATCGCGTTGGACCGGCGTTGAAGGCGTGCGGGTCGCGGTGGGGTCAGACCTTCGGCAACCCATGACGAGCGTTCACCAGCGGATCTTCGCAATAGGGGGCGAGATGAAGTCTGCCGTGCGATCAGTGTGGCGTTATGCTCAGCGTCTTTCCCAGGATGGGCTGCCCCTTGCGTTTGATCGTGCTGTCGCTGTTGTTGTCCGCTGTCTCCGCCGCGCCGCTGATGGCCGCCGAACCGACGGCGCAGACGGCGGCCGCTTCGCCGCTGGTGATCGGCGAAACCTTCACCATCAAATCCAAGGCGCTGGGCGAAACCCGCCGCATCAACGTTTACCGCCCGCAGCCGTGGGGCCTGGACCCGAAGACGCCACTGCCGGTGCTGTACATGCCCGACGGCGGCATCGGCGAGGACTTCCTGCACGTGGCCGGGTTGGTGCAGGTGCTGACCGGCAACGGCAGCATGCGCCCGTTCCTGCTGGTCGGCATCGAGAACACCGAGCGCCGCCGCGACATGACCGGCCCGAGCCGTGATCCTGAGGATCAGAAGATCGCGCCGCGCATCGGTGGCTCGGCGGCGTATCGTGATTTCCTGCGCGATGAACTGATGCCGCAAGTGCGCCAGCGCTATGCGGCCACCGACGAGCGGGCACTGATCGGTGAATCGCTGGCCGGGTTGTTCGTGATCGAGACGCTGCTGCGGGAACCCACCCTGTTCAACAGCTACATCGCGCTGGACCCCAGCCTGTGGTGGAACCACGGCGCCTTGCTGTCTGGCGCAGGCAAGCAGGTGCCGTCGGTTGCGCGCAGCGGTGCGCGGCTGTTCCTGGCCAGCAGTGGCCAGCCGGAACTGGCAGCGTCGAGCGCGCGCTTGGCGGCGCTGCTGCAGCAGGCCTCGCCGGCAACGCTGGTGAAGTACCAGCCGCTGCCGGAAGAGACCCATGCGACGATCTACCACCCGGCGGCCCTGCTGGGCCTGCGTACGTTGTTCCCGGCACCGCCGCCGGCGTCGCCCTGAGAGGGGTTTGGCGCGCAACAACGCGGTGTGTGAGGATGCATCAGCGGCGCCACCTGGGTGCGCCGCCCGCAACAGGAGAGCGCGGATGCAGCGTGTGCGTGGATGGAGTGTGCTGGCCTGCCTGGCCTTGGCAGGTTGCGCGATGTCGGTGGCGCCGCCGGCAACGCAGAGTGAAGCCAGGGAAAGCGCGACGGCGGTGCCAGGCGTTGTGCTGCCCGATACCGAGTCACTGCGCGTGCATGACCCGATCGGGCGCGACTATGCCCTGTGGGTGGCGTTGCCTTCCGGCTACGCGGCGCATCCGCAGAAGCGTTATCCGGTGGTGTACGTGACCGATGCGCTGTACAGCTTTCCGCTGGTGCGCAGCGTGCGCAACCTGGTGGGGCAGCAGGGCGTCAACATCGAGGATTTCATCCTGGTCGGGTTGCCGCCGCAGGAAGGGCTGACCTCCAAACAGAGCCGCTCGCGCGACTACACCCCCAGTGATCCTGTGCGCACCCCTGCCGGCTACTACAGCGATGACGTCACCTATGGCGGCGCGGCCCATTACCGCGACTTCCTGGCTGACCACGCGCTGCCGATGATCGATGCGCGCTACCGCACCGATCCGGCCCGGCGTGTGTTTGCCGGCCATTCCTATGGCGCGCTGTTGGGTGCTTACGTGCTGACGACCCAGCCCGACATGTTCGGCACCTATATCCTGTCCAGTCCGTCGCTGTGGTTCGACCAGGGCCTGCTGCCGCGCATGCAGGATGCCGCCGTGATGCCGTCACAGCCCATCCGCGTGCTGCTGTCGGTGGGCGGCTACGAGACGGTCAAGCCGGGGCCGCGCTATTCAACGGGCAACGACATGTTGCGGCAGACCGCCGACTTCGCCGGCCAGCTGCAGCGCAGTGGTCGCAAGCTGCAGGTGGAGAACATCGTGATTGATGGCGAAGACCATCTCACGGTGTATCCGCGCGTGATCACCCGCGCGCTGCTTGAGGTACTTCCGGGCGAAGGACCGTATACCGGCGGCTGACGGCCGGCTCCATCCACGCATGGCGTGGACCTACTGGCAGCATTTTCCGTTCACGCAACGGTGCGCATCGCCGTAGAGCCACGCCATGCGTGGATGCACCCGTAGAGCCACACCATGCGTGGATGCACCAGTAGATCCACGCCATGCGTGGATGCACCGTAGATCCACGCCATGCGTGGATACACCAGTAGATCCACGCCATGTGTGGATGGAGCAGTAGATCCACGCAACGCGTGGATGCCAGCCTCAGGCCGCGCTTGCCTGCGGCGCCGGCATCAGCGCGGCATCGGCGGCATGGCGGAAGCACAGCCGGATCGCATCCAGCAGCTCGCTCATGTTGTAGGGCTTGGGCAGGAAATGAATGCCGTCGTGCAGTTGCGGCAGCACGGCATGCTGGTCCATGCCAGAGGTCACCAGGATCGGCAGCTGCGGATACAGGCTGCGCACGCGGTTGGCGGCCTCGATGCCGCTGACCAGGCCGAGATTGACGTCGGTGAACATCAGGTCGAAGCGCTCTCCGGCGGCCAGCAGGCCCAGCGCGGCTTCGGCGCTGCTGACGCCTGCGACGTGGCAGGCCTGGCTCTCCAGCGCCATCCGGCTCAGTTCACGGGTTTCCTCGGCGTCTTCGATCAGCAGGACGCGTGGTTCAACGTGGTGCTTGGACAGCAGCATGACGCAACAACTCCGGACGGCAGGGCATGAAAGGCGCGCAAGTATGCGCAAGCCCCCAGTGAGCCCCGCGTGCAGGATCGGCTAAGCCAGCGTTACAGCGCGCGGTTGCGCTGGGTCCGCACATGCCAGGCCAGCGCTGCCACTGCCAGCAGCGTAGTGCCGATGCGCAGGCTGGTGGCCTGCCAGCCCAGCGCAACGGCGTCGTCGAGGCTGAACACATTCCAGGCCAGGTTCATCGACACGTGCAGGGCCAGGCCGCACCACAGGGTATTGCCGTCGAGGTGGTCGAGCCAGGCGAAGATGAAACCGCCGAAGGCGATCACTACGCCGACGAACAGGGCCACGCTGCTGCCGTCGAGCCCGCCGAAGCCCAGCCAGTGCACCATGCCGAACAGCAGCGCCTGCGGTAGTGCGAGCAACGGCCAGGGGCCGCGTACGATCTTCACCAGCAGCACGAAGCCCAGGCCGCGGAACAGCATTTCTTCGGCCAGCGGGAACAGCACGGCCAGCATCGTGGCGTCCAGCGTCGTCAGCGCCGTGTTGGGCGTCCCCAGCAGGGCCAGCCCCAGCCAGCACGGCAGGCTGGCCAGCAGCACCCACAACGGGCCACGCATGCCGTTTCCGCGCAGGCCGAGGCTGGCCAGCAGGCCCACTCCGCGGGGGCGCAGCAGCGTGGCCAGCAGCAGTGCGACCAGCACCGCCAGCGCGTTGTCCAGCAGGCTGCCACCGTAGGGCATGGGCAGGGCGGGAATCGGCGCGCCCAGCGTGGCACTGATGTCGCGCACGTTCAGGCCGAGGCCAACGCCAAGCAGCACCAGCAACAGGCGCATGCCGGTGGGAGTCGAGTCACGGGCAGTCACATGCATTCCTTGCAGCGAGGTCGCGAGGCAGTCTGCAGGGCGGCGGACGTGGCGGCACGCGCCGGAAGTCCCTGTGCCATCGGTCATGCGTTGCCGCACAGTCATCCGCACACAGGTACAGTCGAGGCCAGACCGACAGGAGCAATGCGAATGCTGTGCCCCGTGTGCAAGACCCAGACCCTGCAGATGGCCGAGCGCCATGGCATCGAGATCGACTACTGCCCGAGCTGCCGTGGCGTATGGCTGGATCGTGGCGAACTCGACAAGATCATCGAGCGCGCCACTGACGGTGCAGGTGCCGCCATGCCGCCGCCAGGGCCCGCGCCGGTGCAACCGCAGGCCGCTCCGCCGCCGGTGATGCATCGCGATACCCGTCATCTCGGCCAGCGCCACGATGACAACCGTGGCCAGTACAGCCAGGGCTACAAGAAAAAGAAGAAGGAAAGCTTCCTTTCGGAGTTGTTCGACTTCTAGGTAGCAGCGTCGAGCCTTGCTCGGCTTTGCTCTTTGGGGCCGCGCCGACCAAGGTCGGCATCTACCAGAACAGGCGTCGAGCCTGGCTCGACTCTACAGGAACGCGGCTCAGGGCCGGCGCAGGATGAACTCGCGGTCGCGGCTGTCACCGACGATGAAGTCATACTCGCCGGCCTTGCTGCAGCCGTAGCGCGCGTAGAAGCGCTGCGCGCCGAAGTTCTCTTCCCACACGCCCACCCACAGAGTGCGGCGCTGCGGCTGGTCCAGCCAGGTCATGAAGGCATCCATCAGGCGCGCGCCGTGGCCGCCGTTCTGGTGGCTGGCCAGGATGTACAGCCGCTTCAGTTCGATGTCGCCTTCACGTGCTTCGGCATGCGGAAGGGTGTTGGCGCCGGCGGCCAGATAGCCCACCACCGTCTCACCCTCCAGCAGCAGCCACACCGCGCTGCGCGGGTCGGACAGTTCCGCTCGCTGCGGCTCGGCGCCGTAGTGATCCTGCAGGAAGGTGCGCAGGTCCTGCGGCGGATAGGAATCGCCCCAGGTTTCGATATAGGTGGCGATGGCGATCGCCGACAACGCGTCGACGTCGGCCAGGGTGGCGCGGCGGATATGCAACGACATGGTGCAGCCTGCAATGGAACGTGCGGCAGTGTAGCCGGCCCCGGCGGTTGCCGGGGCTGGCTGCTGCTCATGATCCGCTGCTCAGAACCACATGCGGATGCCGGCGACCCAGCGTGTGTCGCGTGCATGGTCGCCGGCATAGTCGGCGGTATCACCGAAAGCCCGTTCGTGGCTGATGCCGATGTACGGCGCGAAGCGGCGATTGAACTCGTAGCGCAGGCGCAGTCCGGCTTCGACCTTGTTGAGGCCGCGGCCGATGCCGTGCTCCGGTTCGTCCTTGCTGGCCACGGTAGCTTCCAGCAGGGGCTGCAGGATCAACCGGTTGGTCAACAGCACGTCGTATTCGATCTCGGCCTTGGCCATCAGCTGGCCACCGGAACCGGCATACAGCGTGGCCGAGCTTTCGAACTTGTACGGCGCCAAGCCCTGGATGCCGATCGCCGCCCAGGTGCGTGAATCGGCGGGGCGGAAGTCCTGGCGTACACCGACCAGCACGTCCCACCACGGCGAAATTGCACGCCCGTACAGCGCTTCCACGCCTGATGATTCCGTGCGGCCTTCGCTGCGTTCGCCATCGGTGCGCAGCCACAGGCGGTTGATGTTGCCGCCGATCCAGCCACTGGCCTCCCAGGCCTGGCCGTTGCCGTTCTTTCCATCCCAGTGTTCCAGGCGATCGATCAGCAGCAGGCTGTGGATTTCCGGTGGGTGCTCCATCGCACCATGCGCGATGGGTGGAAACGCGGCCGCACGATCGGCATCGGTGGGGACAGGTATCGGTTCGCGCGGCTGCGTCGGCGCGGGCGTGCCGTGGCCCATTGTCGCGTGATCCATCGCGCCATGGTCCATCGTTGAATGGTCCATCGCACCGTGATCCATCTTCGAATGGTCCATCTTCGAATGATCCACGTCGGCCGCTGGCGTGGCATCGGCAGGAGGCGCGTGTGCTGTCATGTCATGGCCGGCATGGGACTGCGCGAACGTGGGCAGCGCGGCCAACAGGCCGAGGGTCAACAGGCTTGGGGCAAGCAGGGAACGGCTCATTCTTCGATCCTCACTTCGCGCATCATGCCTGCTTCCATGTGGTACAGCAGGTGGCAGTGGTACGCCCAGCGGCCGAGGGCATCGGCGCGTACGCGATAGGTGCGGCGTGTACCGGGCGGCATGTCGATGGTGTGCTTGCGCACCTGGAATTCACCCTGCGCGTTTTCCAGGTCGCTCCACACGCCATGCAGGTGGATCGGATGCTGCATCATGGTGTCGTTGACCAGCACGATGCGCATGCGCTCGCCGTAGTTCAGGCGCAGCGGTTCGGCACCGGCGAAGGGAATGCCGTCGAACGACCAGGAGAACTTTTCCATGTGGCCGGTCAGGTGCAGCTCGATCTCGCGGCCGGGCTCGCGGCCATCGGGGTCTTCGAACAGGCTGCGCATCGCACCATAGGTCAGCACCTGGCGGCCGTTGTCGCGCAGGCCGATGCCAGGGTCGTCCAGCTTGGGCTCGGTGGCCGAACTCTGCATGTCCACCAGCGGATTGTTGCGCTCGCTGGCCGGATGCTTTGGCGCTTTGCTGGCGGTCTCGCCGCCGCCATGCGCGCCGTGGCCCATGCTGGCACCGCAGCCGCCTTCCATGCCCTTCATTGCTGCCATGTCGTGTCCGCCGTGGCCACCGCCGCCCATGTCGTGACCCATGTCGCTCATCGTCAGCAACGGGCGCGGATCGCGCGCGGGAATCGGTGCCTGCAGCCCATGCCGCACGGCGAGGGTGCCGGCGGCATAACCCGTGCGGCCCATGTCCTGGCAGAAGATGGTGAAGGCATCCTGGCCGCTGGGTTCCACCAGTACGTCGTAGGTTTCGGCCGGGGCGATGCGGAACTCGTCGATGCTGACCGGATGGATGTACTGGCCGTCGGCGGCGACCACGGTCATCTTCAGGCCGGGAATGCGCACGTCGAAGTAGGTCATCGACGCACCGTTGATGAAACGCAGCAGCACCTTTTCGCCACTGCGGAACAGCCCGGTCCAGTTGCCGGCCGGCGCGGTCCCGTTCATCAGGTAGGTATAGGTGTGCGCGTTGATGTCGGAGATGTCGCTGGGCGTCATCCGCATCCGGCCCCACATGCCGCGGTCGGACAGCGCGGCCGACCAGCCATCGCGACGGGCGTCGCGCAGGAAGTCGGGCAGGGTGCGCTTGTAGTAGTTGTCGTGCTCGGCGAGCTTCTTCATGCGCCGGAACAACGCGCCGGGATCCATGTCGGTCCAGTCGGACAGCATGATCACGTGCTCGCGGTCATGCCGGTACGGCGCCGGTTCGGCCGGGTCGATGATCAGCGCGCCGTACAGCCCCGCCTGTTCCTGGAACAGCGAATGGCTGTGATACCAGTAGGTGCCGGACTGCTTGAGGTCGAAGTGGTAGTGGTAGGTCTCGCCGGGGCCGATGCCGTTGAAGCTCAGGCCGGGCACGCCATCCATGTTGGCCGGCAGCAGGATGCCGTGCCAGTGGATCGAAGTAGGGTGCTGGCCGAGCGTGTTGCGCACGAACAGGTCCACGGTCTGGCCTTCGCGCCAGCGCAGGATCGGTGCCGGCAGCGATCCGTTGACGGTGATCGCCGGGCGGGTGCGTCCGGTGAAGTTGGCCAGCGACTCGCCGATCGCCAGTTCGACGCGGGTATCGCTGATGACCGAAGGTGCGCCGGCCAGGCGTGGCGTGGCAGAAGCGGCGGCGAGCGCGCGCTGCGGGATGCCGGCCGCGGCGATGCCGGCAACCACGCCGCCAGCAGCGATGCCCTGCACGAACAGACGGCGCGACGGCATGGGCACAGCGCCCGGGCCGGGAGGAATACGGGTACTCATGGTGGTGACTCCAAACACGGAAAGACGCCAGCGCAGGGCCGGCTTCAGTGCGCAGCGCGCACGAGGCGTGTTGGATCAGCCGATGGGAGGGCGTGAGATCGGCGGCAGCGGCGGTGCCGGGCGGCCATTGGCAGGCATCGGCTGCGGGGTCAGGGAAAGACCGGGACCCGCCAGGAAAGGCAGTGCCTGCACGGCCAGCAGCGGGTGCTGGGCACAGCTGCGCACGCAGTCCTTGATCTGGCAGTGTGCGTCGTGGGCGGGGGCCTTGGCCTGCGGCGCCTCGTCTGCAGTCATGCCGGCGTGGTGGTGGCAGTCGGCGTCGCCTTCATCGGTCATCGCCGAGGCCATCGCATGGGCCATGCGGCCCATGTCCTCGTGCCCGCTGGCCATGGCCGCGTTCAGCCCGTTGAGCAACAGGCTGAGCATGAGCACGACACGGAGCAGGGTCGAGGCGAGGGACATGGCGCTAATCTAGCGGCAAGTGGGCGGACATGCACATCCGGCTGAACGGGTGGTTCAAAGTTTGAGCCGGGCGAGGGTGCGCAATCGCGCAGCCTGGTAGCTTCGGGCCATGCCCGGCGAGCGTGAAGCGCGGTCGATATGCGGGCCGCCGGGCATGGCCCGGCGCTACCGGGGTCATCCCTCTTCGCGCACGATCTCGACCAACCTCGGGCCATAGCGGCTGAGCTTGGTGCCGCCGATGCCACCGACCCGGGCCAGCTCGTCCAGCGAGGTCGGGCGCTGTTCGGCGATGTTGCGCAGGGTGCTGTCGTGGAAGATCACGAAGGCCGGCACGTTCTGCTCGCGCGCCAGCTCGGCGCGCAGGCCGCGCAGCGCGTTGAACAGGGCCAGGTCCTGCGGCAGCACCGACAGGCCGGTGCGTTGCGCGCTGCGTTCGCGCCCGGCGCTGGCACTGACCGCATCGCGGCGCATGCTGATCTGGCGGCGACCGGTCAGCACATCGCGGCTGGCATCGGTCAGGCGCAGGCCACCGTGGCCCTCGCTGTCCACTTCCAGCAGGCTGGCGGCCACCAGCTGGCGGAACACGCTGCGCCAGGTGCGTGCATCCAGGTCGCGGCCGATGGCGTAGGTGCTCAGCTTGTCGTGGCCCTGCTGCTTGACCTTCTCGTTCTCGCTGCCGCGCAGGACGTCGATCAGGTGGCCGACGCCGAAGCGCTGGCCACTGCGGTATACACAGCTCAACGCCTTCTGCGCGGGGATGGTGGCGTCCCAGGCCGCCGGCGGGGTGAGGCAGTTATCGCAGTTGCCGCAGGGCTTGGGATAGGTCTCGCCGAAACCGGCCAGCAGCACCTGGCGGCGGCACTGCATCGATTCGCAGTAGCCCAGCAGGTGGTCGAGCTTGGACCGCTCCAGCTGCTTGCGCTCCTCGCTGGCCTCGGACTGCTCGATCATCTGCTTGAGCAGCACCACATCGCCCAGGCCGTAGCAGAGCCAGGCCTCGGCGGCTTCGCCATCGCGCCCGGCGCGGCCGGTTTCCTGGTAGTAGCCTTCCATCGACTTGGGCAGGTCGGTATGGGCGACAAAACGTACGTCCGGCTTGTCGATGCCCATGCCGAAGGCGATGGTCGCGCACATGACGATGCCGTCTTCGCGCAGGAAACGGCGCTGGTTGTTGGCACGCACTTCCGCGGGCAGGCCGGCGTGGTAGGGCAGGGCATTGAACCCCTGCGTGCACAGGAACTCGGCGGTTTCCTCCACCTTGCGCCGTGACATGCAGTAGACGATGCCGGCCTCGCTGCGATGGCTGCGCAGGAAATCGCTCAGCTGCTTGCGGGCGTTGTCCTTCTGCACCACGGTGTAGCGGATGTTGGGGCGATCGAAGGAGCTGACGAAGTGACGTGCTTCGGCCAGGTCCAGCCGCTCGGCGATCTCGCGCTGGGTTGGCGGGTCGGCGGTGGCGGTCAGGGCGATCCGCGGAATCTCCGGCCAGCGCTCGTGCAGGACGGTCAGCTGCCGGTATTCGGGGCGGAAGTCGTGGCCCCATTGCGACACGCAATGGGCTTCGTCGATGGCGAACAGGGCGATCCGGCTGCGCGACAGCAGCGACAGGAAGCGGCCGGTCAGCAGGCGCTCGGGAGCGACATAGAGCATGTCGAGCTCACCGGCGAGCAGTTCGCGTTCGACCCGGCCAGCCGTTTCGGCGTCCAGGGTCGAGTTCAGGAATTCGGCGCGCACGCCGAGCTGGCGCAGGGCTTCGACCTGGTCCTGCATCAGTGCGATCAGCGGCGAGATGACGATGCCACAGCCGTCACGCAGCAGGGCGGGCACCTGGTAGCACAGTGATTTGCCGCCGCCGGTGGGCATCAGCACCAGGGCATCGTGACCGGCAGCCACATGCTCCACGATGTCCTGCTGCGGACCACGGAAATCGTCGTAACCAAAGACGCGGCGGAGCAGGTCGTGCGCGGGACGGGAAGCCATCCAGCTAGTTTACCCCGGCGGGGGTTCGGCCGGGTTGCACCCGGCACCTGCTGTGGTGCCGGCCGCTGGCCGGCAACCCTGGCAACAGCAACAGCAACAGCAACAGCCGGCTCTGGGGTGATCCGTGGTTTGGCGGGGCGGTGTCGGATTGCGGGGACGCCGCAAGTACGTCCCTGTAGGCTTGGCCGCGGCTTGCTCGTGTGCGCTTTCCTGCGCACACGGCAAGACCGGGGTTGGGCGTCCTGCCCAACCCGCCCGAGGCATGCCTCGGGCCCATGCCGCGGACACCCCGCAATCCGACACCGCCCCGCCTTCGACAGTTTCCCGGCCACGGTGGGCCATCCACGCCATGCGTGGATGAAATCTGTCAGATATCGACAAACAAAATGGGGTCGGATCCGTTTTCCTGCGGAAAACGGATCCGACCCCAAGAGCTGGCCCGGCAGATCGCGGAGGTCTGTCGAAGGCGGGGTGGGTGCGGTGGCAGGGGTGTCCGCGGCATGGATGCCGCGGCCAAGCCCCCATGGACGGGTTTACGGCGTCCCCTGCCACCGCACCCACCCCGCCTACCCACAGGAAGTCAGCTTTTGCTCTGGCTATGGCCTTGGCTTCAAAGCCTCTGCGGGTGCAGGGCACGGCCCTGCCGAACCACCCGAAACCCTTACTGGAGCAGCGAGCGCAGCATCCACGCGTATTTCTCGTGGGTCTGCAGGCGCTGGGTCATCAGATCCTCGGTCGGGGCGTCGTCAGCGTCGTCGGCCACATCCAGCACTTCACGTGCCGTACGGCATACCGCTTCGTTGGCGACCACCAACTGGCGTACCATTTCACGCCAGTCCGCACTGTCGGTCAGGCCCGGCTCCTCGACGATCGAGGTCAGCGCAGCAAATTCCCGGTAGGAGCCCGGGGCATTGAAGCCCAGTGCGCGGATGCGCTCGGCCACATCGTCCAGTGCCGCCCACTGCTCGGTGTACTGCGTCTCGAACATGGTGTGCAGCGAGTTGAACATCGACCCGGTGACATTCCAGTGGAAGTTGTGGGTCTTCAGATAGAGCGTGAACGCATCGGCCTGGAACCGCGCCAATCCGTCGGCGATCTTCTTGCGGTCGCCCTGGGTGATCCCGATATCGATGTTGGGGGCCGACGGCGCGGAAGCCGCAAGCTTCTGCTTGCCGGTCTTGGGCTTGGTCGTGCTCTTGGTCTTCGCCATGGGGTTCCTCCTTGTGGAATCGTTGGCCTTCACAATAAATCAGTCTTGATGACTGGTCGCATTCAAAGTTTTAAACGAACCGATTGATGAACGCTATCGACAAAATGCCGCAGTCCCGCCAGCGCCAACAGCGTGCCGCCATCGACGGCGCCATGAGCCGCGACCGTGGACGATTGCTGGGAATGCTCTCGCGTTGCCAGGCCAAGCCACAGGATGCGGCGTTGGCCGCCAGTTTCGAGCAGGCCTTGCAGGTTTCGGTGCAGCGCCGGCAGGCGCGGGCGCAACAACAGCCGGCCATTACTCTGGACCCACAGCTGCCGATTGCGCGTGAAGCCGAGACCATCACCCAGTTGATCCGCGACCATCAGGTGGTGGTGATCGCCGGTGAAACCGGCTCGGGCAAGACCACGCAGCTGCCGAAGCTGTGCCTGGCCGCCGGCCGTGGCCAGGCCGGCATGATCGGCTGCACGCAGCCGCGCCGGATCGCCGCACGTGCGGTGGCCAGCCGTGTCGCGCAGGAACTGCAGAGCGAGCTGGGCCAACTGGTGGGCTACCAGGTGCGCTTCAACGACAAGGTCGGCGAAGACACCCGCATCAAGTTCATGACCGACGGCATCCTGTTGGCCGAGATCGCCAGTGATCGCTGGCTGTCGAACTACGACACGATCATCGTCGACGAAGCGCACGAACGCAGCCTCAACATCGACTTCCTGCTTGGCTATCTCAAGCAGCTGCTGCGCAAGCGCCCGGACCTGAAACTGATCGTCACTTCGGCGACCATCGACACCGAGCGCTTCGCCCAGCATTTCGACAATGCGCCGGTGATCAGCGTCGAAGGCCGAACCTATCCGGTGGAGGTGCGCTATCGAGCGCTGGAAGGCGAGGGCGAAGACCAGGGCGAACGCACGGTCAACGATGCGATCGTTGCGGCCATTGACGAAATCACCCGCCTGGATTCCCGTGGCGACGTGCTGATCTTCCTGCCGGGCGAGCGTGAGATCCGCGATGCACACCAGTCACTGGAGCGGCGCAAGTACCGCAGTACCGAAGTGCTGCCGCTGTACGCGCGGCTGTCCAACCAGGACCAGGACCGGGTGTTCAACCCCGGCCCGAACCGACGCATCGTGCTGGCCACCAATGTGGCCGAGACCTCGTTGACGGTGCCGCGCATCCGTTATGTGGTCGACCCCGGTTTCGCCCGCGTCAAGCGTTACAGCCCGCGCAACAAGCTGGACCGGCTGCACATCGAGCCGATCTCGCAGGCCAGTGCCAACCAGCGCAAGGGCCGCTGTGGCCGCGTGGCCGAGGGCATCTGCTATCGCCTGTATGCCGAGGCCGATTTCCAGGCGCGGGCGGAGTTCACCGATCCGGAAATCCGTCGTTCCAGCCTGGCCGGGGTGATCCTGCGCATGCTGCAGCTTGGCCTGGGCCGCATCGAGGATTTCCCGTTCCTTGAGGCGCCGGATGAGCGGGCCGTCGCTGACGGTTGGCAGCATCTGACCGAGCTGGGGGCGATCGACAGCGAACGCCACCTGACCGCGATCGGCAAGCAGATGGCGCGCCTGCCGGTGGACGTGAAACTGGCGCGCATGCTGGTGGCGGCGCAGGCGGCAGGCTGCCTGCGACCGATGCTGGTGATCGCCTCGTTCCTGGGTATCCAGGATCCGCGCGAGCGGCCGCCCGAGGCGCGTGGCGCCGCCGACAACGCACACGCGCAGTTCGCCGATGGCCGCTCCGAGTTCGTCGGTGTGCTGCGCCTGTGGGACGCCTATCGCCAGTCCCATGAGGATCTGACCCAGTCCAAGCTGCGCGACTGGTGCGGCCGCCACTTCCTCGGCTTCCTGCGCATGCGTGAATGGCGCGAGCTGCATCGGCAGCTGCGCCTGCTGTGCGAGGAACTGGGCTGGAAGGAAGAGGCCAACGAGGCATCGATGGCCCCGCTGCTGGCCGGCAGCAGTGCGCCGGCTCCGGCGCGCGATGATGCTGCTGCAGTGAAGGCGACCCGTGGCCAGCTGCACCGTGCCGCGCGCCTGGCCCGCGAGGGCAAGGCCGAAACGGCGCCCGCGCCGGTCGCGGCCCGTGCGCAGAAGGACCAGGCGCCCGACGGCGGTGGTTACAGCGAACGCGTTCGCGCCACGGCTTACCAGACCCTGCATCGGGCGTTGGTGGCGGGCCTGCCCACGCAGATCGGCCATCGCAGCGAGAAGGGTGATTTCCAGGCGCCGCGCCAACGCCGTTTCCTGCCGTTCCCCGGTTCGACGCTGTCCAAGCGGCCGCCACCGTGGCTGCTGGCCGCCAACCTGCTGGATACGCAGAAGGTGTGGGGCATGACCCTGGCGGCGATCGAGCCGGACTGGGTGATTGCCGAACTGCCGCACCTGCTGCTGCGCAAGCACTTCGACCCGCACTGGTCGCGTGCGCAGGGCCAGGTGCTGGCCTCCGAGCAGATCAGCCTGTTCGGGCTGGTGCTGGCGCCGAAGAAGCCGGTGCATTACGGCCGCATCAACGCCGGCGAGGCGCATGACATCTTCGTGCGCCAGGCACTGGTGACCGGTGAGATCAACACCCGCGCCAGCTTCGTGGCCGACAACCAGAAGGTGCTGGAGCAGGCACGCGAGGAAGAAGCCAAGCTGCGCCGTGCCGGCATTGTTGCCGACGAGGACTGGCAGGCACGCTGGTACCTGGACCGGGTGCCGCCGCAGATCCACTCCGCGTCCGGGCTGGATGCGTGGTGGAAGGCGCTGCCGCCGGAACAGCGCAAGGGCCTGCACTGGTCGCTGGTGGATCTGCTGCCGGGCGAAGGCAGCGAGCAGGAGCGCTACCCGAAGTACCTGGCGCTGGGCCAGGCGCGGTTGCCGCTGCACTACCGCTTCGAACCCGGGGCCGAAGATGACGGCGTGACCCTGGACGTCCCGCTGCACCTGCTCAATGCATTGGATGCGGTGCAGTTGGGATGGTTGGCGCCGGGTTTCGTTGCCGACAAGGCGGCGGCCTTGATCCGCAGCCTGCCCAAGGCGATGCGGCGCAACTACGTGCCGGCACCGGATTTCGCGCGCGCGTTCTACGAGGCCTTCCCGCAGCCCAGCGCGGACGCGATCACCGGCGAGCTGGCGCGTTTCCTGTCCCGTGCAACCGGGGCAACCGTGGCCGCTACCGATTTCGAGCCCGGTTCAATCGAACCGCACCTGCACATGAACCTGCGCCTGCGCGATGAGCAGGGCAAGGTGCTGGCAACCTCGCGCGACCTCGATGTGCTGCGTGCGAAGTTCGGTGGCCGTGCCGGCGATGCGTTCGCCGCACGTGCCGGGCGCGAGATGGCGGCCGATGGCCTGCGCACGTTCCCGGCCTCGCCGATTCCGCTGCAGGTGCCGGGCGAGGCCGGCGTGCCGGCCTATCCCGCGCTGAAGGATGAGGGTGACAGCGTTGCACTGCGCATCTTTGCTGATCGCCAACAGGCCGAGGAAGCACACCCGCTGGGCGTGCGTCGACTGCTGGAGATCGGCCTGGGCGAGAAGATCAAACAGGCACGCAAGCAGTTGCCGGTAGCAGCGAAAACCGGTCTGTTGTACGCCTCGATCGAAACCCAGGAACGCCTGCGTGGCGATCTGGTCGATGCGGCGCTGAATGCCGTGCTGGCCGACGGCCTGGGCGACATCCGCGATGCGGCGGCGTTCGAGCAGCGTCGCGAACACGCTGCAAAAACGCTGTTCGGCGAGGCCATGCAGCGGTTGAAGCTGGCCGAGACGATCCTTGCCCTGGTGGCCGAATTGAAGCCGATGCTGGAAGCACCGTTGATGGGCTGGGCGCGCGGCAATCTGGATGACATGGAAGCGCAGCTGGTTGGGCTGATCCATCCCGGCTTCCTGCGCGACACGCCGGCCGATGCCCTGGCGCAGTACCCGCGCTACCTGAAAGCGATGATCCTGCGCACCGAACGCGCCAAGCGCGATCCCCCGCGTGACCAGGCGCGCATGCTGGAACTGCACCCGTTCCTGGAGGCATTGCAGGTGGGCGAGCAGCAGGGCCTGCGCGAGCGGCCGCAGTGGCAGGCCTTGCGCTGGGATCTGGAGGAGCTGAGGGTTTCGTTGTTCGCGCAGGAGCTGGGCGCACGCACCGGCGTTTCGGCGAAGAAACTGGCACAGCGGGTGACCGCACTGCGCCAGGCCTCGTAATCCCTGGGCTGGCCCCGCCGGGCACTCGCCGGCGGGGTCAAGCGGAATGGCATCCACGCATGGCGTGGATCTACAGCCGGTGGTGGCGCAGACGGTTGCCGCCAAACGTTGGCTTGGCTCTACAGCAAAGCCAGGCCGTTACTTGGTGCGGCGCACCTTGGGCTGGGTGTTCACGCCTTCGACCTTCAGGTACCACACGCCCATCACTCCGGGGCTGATGCTGACCTTCGGCGACTGCTTGCGTACGCCGGAAATCGAGGTGGCATCGGTCTGTTCCCACTGCTGGCCATTGTCCAGCACGTAGATCCGGCCCTTGCCGAAACCGCGGAACTCGCCCTGCAGCACGCCGCTGATCGGCTCGTTGCTGCCGAAATCGAAGAAGCCGCGGTTCTTCACGATCACTTCCTGGCGGCCTTCCTCGCGCGCTTCTTCGCGTACCGCAGCGACGGCCTCGGTGGTGGCGGCTTCAACCTTGCCCTGCAGCCAGCGGTTCAGCGTGGCCAGCTCGGCGGCATTGAGCTTGTCCAGGCCTGCGGCCTTGAATTCGGCCGGTGACATCTGCTGCTGCAGGTCACCCTGCACCACGCGCTGGGCCAGCGCAGGCGTCGACAGGGACAGCAGCACGGCGGCACAGGCCAGCAGGCGAGGGCGGAAAGGCAGGGTGATCGAAGGCATGGCGGAACTCTCCCGTGGATGTCGGCGAGTGTAGCGGCATGTCCACATTCCCGGCGATGCTGGCCGCGGCGATTGTTCCTGAACGGCTGCGGCGCTAGTGTAGGGGCTTCTGTCTTGCCTGCTCGATGCTGTGAACCGCGCTTCCGTCCCCGGCCTGGATGCCTTGTTGAACCGCCCCTCGGCAGCCGTGCTGCCGGCTCCGCTGCGCCAGGCCCTGCGCGGGTATTGGGAAGCGCCGGACTGCGACCCGCAGATGCGTGCCAGCTGGTCGGTGCTGGGCGATACCCTGGACGCGCTGGCGATGCTCTCGGCAGACGAGGGCGCCGTGGTGGCGGCCCTGCTGTTCGATCTGCCGGGCCTGCGCGTCCATCTCGATGCACTGCCGCTGGGCAGCCACAAGGCGGCGGTGATCGGCCTACTCGATGGACAGGATGCGGCCGATCCCGTCTGGGCACTGCATGCCGGTCGCGAGGCCGGCCGCAACAGCGAAGGCCTGCGCCGGTTGCTGCTGGCGATCATCCGCGACCTGCGGGTGGTACCGATCCTGCTGGCCCGGCAGCTGGCGCGCATGCGCGCGGCCGACAAGCTCGATGAGGAGCAACGCCGCGCGCTGGCCCAGTTGACCCGCGACATCCATGCGCCGCTGGCCAACCGGCTCGGCATCTGGCAGTTGAAGTGGGAGCTGGAAGACCTGGCCTTCCGTCACCTGGAACCGGAAACCTACCGGCGCATCGCGCGTGAGGTCGACGAAACCCGCATCGCCCGCGAGCGCTACGTCGAGAATGTGAAGAAGGTGCTGTCGCGCGAACTGGGCGTTCAGGGCATCCGCGCCGAGGTCAGTGGCCGGCCCAAGCACATCTACAGCATCTGGCGGAAGATGCAGAAGAAGCGCCTGGCCTTCGACCAGCTGTATGACATCCGTGCGGTACGGGTGATGGTCGACGACGTCGCCGCCTGCTACGCCGCGCTCGGCGTGGTGCATGCGCTGTGGGCACCGGTGCCGAGCGAGTTCGACGATTACATCGCCCGGCCCAAGGCCAACGATTACCGCTCGCTGCACACCGCGGTGGTTGGCCCGGAAGGGCGCACCATCGAAGTGCAGATCCGCACCCACGACATGCACGCGCAGGCCGAGCTGGGCGTGGCCGCGCACTGGAAGTACAAGGAAGGCGGCAAGGGCGCGGAGAAGTCGTTCGATCGCAAGATCACCTGGATGCGGCAGCTGCTGGAGCAGGCGCAGGACGGGCAGGGCAATGAACTGGCCGGGGCGCTTGATGCCGAGCTGACCGAAGACCGTGTCTACGCGTTGACCCCGAAGGACGAGGTGCTGGACCTGCCGCAGGGCGCAACACCGCTGGATTTTGCCTACCAGGTGCACACCATGGTCGGGCACCGCTGCCGTGGGGCCAAGGTCAACGGCCGCATCGTGCCGTTGACCTACCGCCTGCGCAGCGGGGATCGCGTCGAGATCCTCACCGGCAAGGAGGCCGACCCGCGCCGCGACTGGCTGATGCCGGCCAACGGCTTCCTGGCCAGCAACCGCTCGCGCGAGAAGGTGCGCAGCTGGTTCCACAAGCTGGACCGTGCGCGCAACGTGCAGGCGGGGCGCGAGCTGCTGGAGCGCGAACTGAAGCGGCTGGGCCTGCAGCATTCGGACCTGTCCGCGGCGGCGAAGAAGTTCCATGCCGACAGCGTCGACGACCTGTACATCCAGGTCGCCCTGGGCGATACCGGCCCCAACCAGGTCAGCCGTTCGCTGCTGGAAGCCGAGCGTGCGGCCAGCCAGCCGGCGCCGACATCGGCCTTGCCGCGGCCGACCGCGCGCCGCGAGAACCTGGGCAAGTCCAAGTTCACCGTACAGGGCGTGGGCAACCTGCTGGTGCAGCTGGCGCGTTGCTGCCAGCCGGTGGCGGGCGAACCGATCGTCGGCTACCTGACCCGTAGCCGTGGTGTCACGGTCCATCGTGCAGACTGTGTGGCACTGGCACGGCTGGCTGCGACCAGCCCGCAGCGGATCCTGCCGGTGGAATGGGGCCAGGCCGGCGGAGGCTATGAAGTGGATGTGGTGGTCGACGCGGTCGACCGCCGCTGGCTGCTGAAGGACATCACCAACCTGATCGCACAGGAAGACGCCTACGTGCTGGACATCCACAGCGACAACGTCCGCAATAGTGGCCGCGCGCATCTGCGCCTGCGGTTGAAGGTCAGCGACTACGGCCAGTTGTCGAATCTGCTGGGCAAGCTCGATGCGTTGCCGGGCGTGAGCGAGGCGCGTCGTCTGGGCTGAGCTTCACGCTGCCCCGGCTACCCTGCACGCATGGAACGCGAGCCCCCGCATCGTTCACACGGCGCCGCACATCCGGCGCTGGATCGCGTTCGCCGTGAAAGCCGCTGGTGGTGGCTGCAGGCGCGCCACGCACGACGGGTGTGGCGTTGGGCACTGCTGGCTGCCGCAGCCGTGTTCGTGCTGCTGGTACTGGTGCGCAAACCGCTGGCGGACTGGTTCTGGGATGAGCCACAGATAGAACAGCTGCTGGCCGAGGGCGATCGCGCACTGAGCGAAGGACGCCTGACCGCGGACGACGGCAGCGGCGCGCGAGAACGCTACCAGGCGGTGCTGGCCCTTGATGGCGACCGCCCGCAGGCGCGACAGGGCCTGGCCCGCACCGGTGCGGCAGCGTTGCAGCAGTCGCGTGAGCGGCTGCAGGCGGGGGACCTGGACGGCTGCGCGCAGGCGCTGACGTTGGCACGTGAGCTGCAGGTGCCGCGCGCCGAGGCAGATGCGGTGGCCCAGCAGCTGCAGGCGCGTCGTCGCGCCGGTGCTGGCATCGGTGCCTTGCTTGCGCAGGCCCGCAATGCCTTTGCAGCGGGGCGGCTGGACGACGGCGACAGCAGCGCGCTGCCGTTGTTCCAGCGCGTGCTGGCACTGCAGCCGGACAACCTGCCTGCACTGGAAGGTCGCGAGGATGCATTGAGCGATCTGCTGCAGCAGGCGCGTGCACAGGCCGCACGCGGCGAACTGGCCACGGCGGCAGCGATCCTGCAGCGTGCACGCCAGTTCGATCCAGGTCATTCCGAACTTCCTGCCAGCCAGGAAGCGCTGGCCAGGGCAATCGACCAGCGCCTGCAGCAGGGGCAGCGCGCGCTCAAACGGCAGCAGCTCGAAACGGCTGCGGATAGTTTCCAGGCCGTGCTGGCGGTCACCGCCGATGATCCTACGGCACTGCGTGGGCGTGAGCAGACCGTGCAGGCGTTGCTGGCGCGCAGCCAGAAGGGGGCCGACGACTTCCAGTTCGAGGCGGCCGACAAGGATGCCGCGCTGGCCGCGGGGCTGGGTGCCTCGCAGGCAGCGCAGCAGCAGCTGGCACAGCGCCTGCAGCGTGCGCGGCAGGCGCGCCAGTCGTTGCAGCAGCCGGGCATCAGCACGGCCCAGCGTGAGCGCCAGCTGCGTGATCGGTTGCGCCAGATCGATCGTGCCGAGCGTGCCGGACAGTGGATCAGCCCTCCCGGTCACAGCGCCTTCGATGCGCTGCGCGAAGCGCAGGCACTGGCGCCGCGCGACAGCCGGGTCAAGGCAGCGGCAGCGCGTCTACTGCCCGCCAGCCGGTCCTGTTTTGATGACAACCTGCGGCAGAACCGGGTGCAGGCTGCGGGCGCCTGCCTGCAGGCCTGGCAGACCCTGGCGCCGACCGCCACAGGGTTGCCCGATGCGCGTGCCCGCCTGGCACAACGCTGGCTGGCGATCGGCAGCGAACGGCTGGGTCGCGGTGATGTGGCTTTTGCCGCCTCGGCCGTAGAGCAGGTGCGGCGGCTGCAGCCGGACCTGGCCGAGCTTCCCGCGTTCGAGGACCGCCTGCGGCACGCAGGCGGTCACATCGACTGATCGAAGAACACCCGCTGCACGGTTGCCGATGCGGCATCCAGCGAGAAATGCTCGGCCACGTTGGCCAGGCCGGCTGCTGCCAGCTGCTGCCACAGCACAGGGTCCTGGTACAGGCGGACCACCGCATCGGCAAAGCCGGTTGCATCGTCGGCCACCAGTACATCCTGGCCGGCGCGCAGGTGCATGCCTTCCACCGCGCAGGTGGTGCCGACCACGGGCTGGCCATGAGCCATGCTCAGGTTGATCTTGCCCTTCACGCCGGCGCCGAAACGCAGCGGCGCGATGGCGATGCGGGCACCGTCCATGTACGGAACGATGTCTTCGACGAAGCCATGCATCACCACGCCCGGCTGGGTAGCAGCCAGGTCAAGCAGCGTGTCCGGTGCGCCGGCACCGATGCAATGCAGGCGCACCTGCGGCAGTGCTGCGCGGATGTGCGGGAACACGTCGCCGATGAACCACTCCATCGCGTCCAGGTTCGGCGGGTGGCGGAAGCCGCCAACGAACACCAGGTCGTGGCGCTGTGCGAACGGCGCGCCGGTGCCGGCGACTTCATGCAGGTTGGAAATCAGTTCCACCCGGACCTGGGGGGCATCGGCCTGCAGCTGTTCGCGCTCGGCGGCGCTGACCAGCACGGTGATGTCGCACCGGTCCATTACTGCCAGTTCGCTGGCGCGGGTGCGTTCGGCGTTGCGCAGCAGGCCAGCATCGCCGGCCACTTCCGCACCCCGGCGTTCGCGCAGGTAGTGCAGGTCGACGGTGTCGAACACGGTGCGCGCCTGCGGTGCATAGCGTTCAAGCAGCGGCAGGCATTCGTTGGCGACATGATGGCGCACCATCATCACCACGTTGAAACGGGTGCCGTGGCTGCGCAGCCAGCCTGCGACACCGTCCAGGAAGGGCGCGTACCAGACTTCCACGCCCATCCGCTGCAGGGCTTCGGTCGCCACTCCGCCGTGTTCGCGCCGGGTGGGCACGAACACCACGTGGGCGCCGCCCTGCAGCAGCAGGCGGATCAGGTTGACCTGGCGCAGCGAGCCGGAGTCGCGCTCCGGGCGCGGTACTTCCTCATCGAGGATCAGCACCTGGCGGCGGCCGCGCAGCAGCAGCGCCGGCGAGGGCACGTCGCCGACCTTCGGATGGGAGGCCAGTTCAGCGGCCCATCTGGCTGCGAAAATTCCCTGGTTGCGTACCTGGTAGGCCTTCACACCGCTGCCGGTATCGGTGCCGTTGCTGGTGCCTTCATCGTGGATCACCCGGCTGGCCGGTTGCACCATTACCCGCAGGCCCTGCGCACGCACGCGGAAGGCCAGGTCGGTGTCTTCGTAGTAGGCGGGCTTGTAGCGGGTGTCGAAACCGCCCAGCTGCTGCCACAGGGCACGCGGCAGCATCAGCGCGGCGCCGGAGCAGTAGTCGACGTCGCGCAGGCTGGCGAAGCGGGGATCATCGGCCGCTTCGAAACGGCCATAGCTCCAGCCGCTGCCATCGCTGAAGATCACCCCGCCCGATTCCTGCAGGCGGCCGTCGGGGTACAGCAGCTGGCTGCCGACCAGGCCGGCATCGGCGACGGTCGCAAAGGTGTCCAGCAATGCCTCCAGCCAGCCCGGCTGCGGCACGGTATCGTTGTTGAGCAGCACCACATAGCGGCCGCGCGTGCGCGACACGCCATCGTTGCAGGCCTCGATGAAACCACCGTTGTGCTCGCGCACTTCGTAGCGCAGGCCACTGATCTGCGGCATCCACTGCACCGTTGCGTCGCTGCTGCCGTCGTCCACCACCAGGATTTCGCAGGCCACCGACGGCGGGTGCGCGGCCAGGGCGCGCAGGCAGGCCAGGGTATGGTCGACGTGGTTGTAGACCGGAATGACGATGCTGACGTCCGGGGTATCGCTGGTGGGCACCGCAAAGGGAGCGAACGGTTGTGCCGGTGGCAGGTACAGCGGCTTGCGCGGTGCCGGCACCGCGCGCTGGGTGTGCACCCGTATCCGCTGCCAGGTGGCCCGCCAGCCGCGGGTACGCAGGCTGGCCAGGCTGCGGCGGGCCAAGCCGGTCAGGCGATTGATCAGGTAGCGGATTTCGGCCAGGGACATCGCCATCCGGTTGCAACTCCAGCTTAAGCAGGGGGGCCGGGAGAATTCGCCTGCCGCAGCGGCTGGGGTAGACTCGCCAGACCCTACATTGTCGCATTCCCGTGCCCCGACGCTACGATTCAGACGATATCGACGATTTCGACGACGACGACCAGCAGGACGCCGGTCCGCTCTGGCGCCGCCGACTGATCACCTGGACCATGGCGGCGGTCGCGTTGGGATTGGGTTTCCTGATCCCCTATACGCTGTACCTGAACCAGCAGGTGACGCAACGCTTCGGTGAACTGCGCTGGCAGATCCCGACGCGCGTCTATGCACGCCCGCTGGTGCTGATGCCCGGCAAGGCGATGGATGCGGCCACCCTGAAGACCGAACTGGCCGCCTCGGCCTATCGCGATGATGGCCAGGGCAAGGATCCGGCAACCTATGCGGTGCAGGGCGGGCGCTTCGTCATCTCCAGCCGCGGCTACAACGATGTCGATGGCCACGTTGCTGCGCGCCGGGTCGAGCTGTCGCTGTCCGGCGGCAGCATCGCCTCGCTGCGCGACGCCGACAGCCGCAAGGCGCTGAAGGCAGCCCGCATGGATCCTGCGCGCATTGCCACGCTGTATGGGCAGAAGCAGGAAGAACGCCGCCTGATCCGCATGAATGAGGCGCCGGACCTGTTGGTCACTGGCCTGCAGGCGGTCGAGGACAAGGACTTCAACCGCCATCACGGCATCGATCTGTCCGGTATCGCGCGCGCGGTCTGGGTGACTGTCCGCTCCGGTGGGCAGAGCCGCCAGGGCGCTTCCACCCTGACCCAGCAGCTGGCCCGCAGCGGCCTGCTGGGAATCGGCAAGGAACAGACCGTCACCCGCAAGTTCAACGAAGTGCTGTATGCGTTGATCATGGAAGCGCGCTATGACAAGCGCACCATCTTCGAGGCGTACCTCAACCAGGTGTATCTGGGCCAGCGCGGCAGCCAGGCGATCCACGGCATGTCCTCCGGTGCCGAGTTCTGGTTCGGCCGTGATCTTTCCTCGCTGGAAACCGAGCAGATCGCGCTGCTGATCGGCCTGGTCAAGGGGCCGTCCTACTACGACCCGCGGCGCAATCCCGAGCGCGCGCTGGACCGTCGCAACTTCGTGCTGGGCAAACTGCACGAGGCGACCCTGATCGACGATGCCGAGTACCAGCGTGCGTTGAAGGCGCCGCTGGGCGTGCCCAAGACCCCGGGCCTGGTGGCAGCCAACCGCTTCCCGGCCTACGTCGACCTTGTGCGTCGCCAGCTTGCCCACGACTATCCGGAGTCCGCCCTGCAGGGCGCTGGCCTGAGCGTGATGAGCGGCATGTCGCCGTCCGCGCAGGCTTATGCCGAAGGTGCGGTCACGCGCACCATCAAGTCGCTGGAAAGCAAGCGTCGCCCCGAGCTGCAGGCCGGCCTGGTGATGACCGACGTGCACAACGGTGACGTGGTGGCGGTGATCGGCAGCCGCGAAGTGTCCGAGGTCGGCTTCAACCGTGCCATCGAGGCGCAGCGCCCGGTCGGCTCACTGCTCAAGCCATTCGTGTACCTGCTGGCACTGGCGCAGCCGGACCGCTATTCGCTGGCCAGTTGGGTCGATGATTCACCGGTGACGGTGCAGCTCAGCCGCGGCCGCAACTGGAACCCCGGCAATGCGGACAACCGCAGCCACGGCACCGTGCGCCTGATCGATGCGCTCGCCCACTCCTACAACCAGGCGACGGTACGGGTGGGCATGCAGGTCGGCCCGGAACGGGTGACGCAGCTGATCCACGTGCTGGCCGGCATCAAGGCCGAGGCGAACCCGGCGGTGATCCTCGGCTCGACCGACCAGAGCCCGTACGCGATGGCGCAGCTGTACCAGTTCCTGGCATCGGGCGGCGAGATCCAGCCGCTGCACGCGGTGCGTGGCGTCCTTGATCCGCAGGGCAAGCTGCTCAAGCGCTACGACAAGACCCCGGCACCGGCACAGGAAGGTGACTCGATTGCCGCCAACCTGATCAGCATCGGCCTGCAGCAGGTGGTGGCCAGTGGTACCGCGCAGCGTTTGAACGCCGATGGCCTGGGCCGCCTGCAGCCGGCCGGCAAGACCGGCACCACCAACGATGGCCGCGACAGCTGGTATGCCGGTTACACCGGCGATCACCTGGCGGTGATCTGGATGGGCAATGACCAGAACGAACAGGCCGGCCTGTATGGCGCCACCGGCGCGATGCGGGTGTGGTCGGGCATCTTCCAGCGCCTGCCGACGGCGCCGTTGAAGGTCAGCAACAAGGGCCTCGACTGGCAGCCGGTTGCGGCCACGGGAACCAACAGCACCGATGAAGGGTGCCCGGGTGCCCGCCGCTTCCCGTTCGTGGTGGGCTATGCGCCTGCGTATGAACCGTGCGCACCGGCGGCCTTGCCGGATGCGCAGGGCGGTGCGGAAGGCGAGGGCGGCGGCTGGCGCAGCTGGTTCGGCCTTGACCGTAAGCCCGAACCCGCCGCTGAACCTGCCGCAGCACCCGCTGCAGCGACTCCTCCTCCAAGCCGATGATGCCGATGACTATCCGTTCGCTGTTCCAGCCCCTGGTCCTGAGTGGCCTCAGCCTGGCCCTGGCGGCCTGCGTGAGCAGCGCGCCGCAGGTGGTCAAGCCGGTGGATACCACCACGCCCGCACAGCGGCTGGCAGCCGTGGAAGCCGCAGCCGGGCCGGATGACAAGGAACTGTCGGTGCAGCCACTGCGCGATTCCCAGGTTGAGGATCTGCGGCAGACGGCGCTGACCCAGCGCAAGGCCAATGATCTGGCTGGCGCGGCCGGCAGCCTGGACCAGGCGTTGCAGATCGTGGCCGGTGATCCGTCGGTATTGCAGGAACGCGCGGAACTGGCGCTGCTGCAGGGCCAGTGGGCGGAGGCGGAAACGTTCGCACGCAAGGCTGTGGACCTTGGCTCGAAGACGGGGCCGTTGTGCCGCCGGCACTGGGCGACGATCGAGCAGGCGCGCCTGGCGCGGGGCGAGAAGGAGAATGCGGTGTCCGCGCACGCGCAGATTGAAGGCTGCACGGTGCCGGGGATCAAGCGGTACTGAGTTTCCAGCCAACGGCGCAGCCCCTCGTGGCTGGCTGCCTGGTCGCGCAAAAGCCGCGCTGGCCGGGCAGGTTGGATTCGCGGGGGACGCCGTGAACCCATCCTTGGGGGCTTGGCCGCGGCATCCATGCCGCGGACACCCCCGCGAACCCAACCTGCCCGGCCTCTGACAGTTTCCGTGTGCGGTCAGCCACGGAAAAGAAAAAGAAAAATCAATAGCGGGTCGCGCGCTGCGCGCACTCGCAGGGGTCGGATCCGTTTTCCGCAGGAAAACGGATCCGACCCCTTCTACTTTCTCAGTTACACCAACCGCATCTGCTCTGCCTTTGCATTCCGTCACCGGGAAACTGTCGAAGGCGGGGGGCTGTGGGTTTGCGGGGTGTCCGCGGCATGGATGCCGCGGCCAACCCCCCAGGGATGGGTTTACGGCGTCCCCGCAAGCCCACAGTCTCCCGCCAGCCCTCAGTCCAACCCAGAGCCATGAACAAACGCTGTTGCCGTTGCTTTTGCTTGTGCTCTGGCTTGAAACGGGTGCCGGGCAACGCCCGGCCGGGTATCCTTTCCACCTGATGTCCGACCTTGTCCATGCCAGCCGCGAAGCCCTCAGCGAAGGCGGCGCGCTCGCCTCCCATCTGGATGCGTTCGTCCCGCGTCCTGCGCAGCTGCGCCTTACCGAGGCCATTGCCGCGTCGATGCAGCAGCGCGACCTGCTGCTCGCCGAAGCCGGTACCGGCACCGGCAAGACCTTTGCCTACCTGGTGCCGGTGCTGCTGTCCGGAATGCGCACCATCATTTCCACCGGCACGCGCGCGCTGCAGGACCAGCTCTACCACCGTGACCTGCCGCGCGTGCGCCAGGCGCTGGGCGTCGGCCTGCGCAGCGCGTTGCTGAAGGGGCGCAGCAACTACCTGTGCCGCTACCGCCTGCAGCAGGCACGCGGCGAGCCGCGCTTCTCCAGCCCGGAACAGGCGGCACAGTTCCAGCGCATCCTGGCTTGGTCCGGCCGCTCGGAATCGGGCGATATCGCCGAACTCGATGGCCTGGCCGACGACTCGCCGCTGCTGCCGATGGTCACTTCCACCGTCGACAACTGCTTGGGCAACGAGTGTCCGTTCTGGGATGACTGCTTCGTCGTGCGGGCCCGCCAGCGTGCCCAGGCCGCCGACCTGGTCGTGGTCAACCACCACCTGCTGCTGGCCGACCTGGCGCTGAAGCAGGAGGGCTTCGGTGAACTGCTGCCCGGTGCGCAGGCCTTCGTCATCGACGAAGCCCATCAGCTGCCCGAACTGGCCGCGCAGTTCTTCGGCGAAGGCTTCGGCATGCGCCCCTGGCAGGAACTGGGCCGTGACTGCTTGGTTGAAGCGCGCGGCGTGGGTGGCGCACAGTCTGCACTGCAGGAACCGGTCGATCATCTGCAGCAGGCATTGTCTGCACTGCGTGCTGCGATGGAGGGGCTGCCCGCGCGTGGCACCCAATGGCGCGCGCTGGCAATGCCGCAGGTACGCGAGGGTTTCGATGCGGTGATGTCCAGCCTGGTGGTGCTGGAGCAGGCATTGCAACCGCTGCGCGAAGCCGCTGCTGGCCTCGATGCCTGCCATGCGCGCGCACGTGAGGCGATTTCGCGGCTGGGCCGTTGGCTGGGGGATGAAGAACCCGCGCTCGACTTCGATGCCGATCCTGCAGAAGCGACCGCCGTCGCTGGTGATGTGCTCTGGTATGAATTGACCGCGCGCGGTTTCCGCTGCCAGCGCACGCCGATGGATGTGTCCGCACCGCTGCGCGAACATCGCGAGCGCAGCCATGCCGCATGGATTTTCACCTCCGCCACGCTGACCGTTGGCGGTGGCTTCGAGCACATCGCCACGCGCCTGGGCCTGGATGATCCGCAGACGCTGGTACAGCCCAGTCCGTTCAACTGGCCCGAGCAGGCACTGTGCTACCTGCCTGAAGGCCTGCCGGATCCGGCTGCGCGCGGTTTCGGAACCGCACTGATCCAGGTCCTGCGTCCGGTGCTGCAGGCGTCGCAGGGCAGGGCGTTCCTGTTGTTTGCTTCGCATCGTGCGCTGCGCGAGGCGGCCGAGGCGCTGCGTGATGGGCCCTGGCCGCTGTTCGTGCAGGGCGAAGCGCCGCGCGCGACCCTGCTGCAGCGTTTCCGCGAATCCGGCAATGGCGTGCTGCTGGGCTCGGCCAGCTTCCGCGAGGGCGTGGATGTGGTCGGCGAGGCATTGAGCGTGGTGGTGATCGACAAGCTGCCCTTCGCCACGCCCGATGATCCGGTGTACGAAGCGCGGCTGGATGCCATACGCACCCAGGGCGGCAATCCCTTCCGCGACGAGCAGTTGCCGCAGGCGGTGATTGCCCTGAAGCAGGGCGTTGGCCGCCTGATCCGCAGCGAGACCGACCGTGGCGTGCTGGTGCTGTGCGACCCGCGCCTGCTCAACCGGGGTTATGGCAAGGTCTTCCTGCAGTCGCTGCCGCCGTTCCGGCGAACCCGGGCCTTGGCCGATGTGCAGGCCTTCTTTGCGCCACAATGGGCGCCCGTGGCGGATGCCGCTGCCCCGACCGCCGCCGTGGCGGGGCCGGAGCCGGCTCCCGGCGCCACGTTCCCCCTGTTCTGACCCGATCCGATGAAACTGCTCGCCTTTGAAACCGCCACCGAAGCCTGTTCCGTAGCCCTGCATGTGGATGGGCAGGTACGGGAACGCTTCGAGATCGCCCCCCGCCGGCATGCCGAACTGAGCCTGCCGTGGGCGGAGGAGCTGCTGGCCGAGGCCGGCATCAGCCGCCGCCAGCTGGACGGCATCGCGCTCAGCCGTGGTCCCGGTGCGTTCACCGGTGTGCGCCTGGCGATCGCGTTGGCGCAGGGCATCGCGCTGGCGCTGGATCGGCCGTTGCTGCCGGTGTCGACGCTGCAGGTGCTGGCGCTGCGCGCGCCGGTGGAAGAGAAGCAGATCCTGTCGGCGATCGATGCGCGGATGGGCGAGTTGTACGTGGCACGCTTCGAGCGCGTGGATGGACTGCCGGTGGCGCGGGATGCCGAGCGCGTGTGCGTGCCGGCGGCGGTGTCGTTGCCGGATGCTGCGTCCGTCTACGGCGTCGGCACCGGGTTTGCCGCGGCCGAGGGCGCGCTGGTCGCGCAGCTGGGTGCTGGCCTGCGCCGCTTCGATGCAACGGCGCTGCCACGTGCAGCGGATGTGCTGGCACTGGCGGTACCGGCGTTCGTGCGCGGCGAAGGCATTGCGCCGGAGAAGGTCGAGCCGGCGTACCTGCGGGACAACGTGGCGCTGACGCTGGTCGAGCAGCAGGCGGCGCGGGATGCCAAGGCGAAGGCCAACGGCTGAGCCCCTCGTGGCGGGGTGGTGGGTCGCTGACAGCAGAAGCCGTGGGTTGGCCGGGCGGGTGGGCTGCGCAGGGGGCGCCGTGAATCCCCAGGCCGGCCCAGCCGCTGGCGGCTGTGCGTTCGGGCGCTTGCGAAGCAATGCTTCGCAAGCAAAGCGCACTCACCCCTGTAGGCTCGGGCGCGCCATCCATGGCGCTTACGCCCCTGCGCAGCCCACCCGCCCGGCCACGGACAGTTTCCGTGCGCGTTCGCCACGGAAAATCAAAAAAAAATCAAATTCAAAAGCCGGTCGCTTCGCTCGCATCCACGCATGGCGTGGATCTACCGTGCAGGCATGGCGTGGATGCATCGTGTCGACCAAGGTCGACAGCTACCAACAGCAAAGATGCGCCGCGATCGGTCAGGGGTGGGGCGGTGTGGGCTTGCAGGACCGTTGGCGCCATGGATGGCGCCATCGAGCCCCCATGGATGGGTTTACGGCGTGTCCTGCAAGCCCACACCGCCCCGCCAAACCGAACAGCCCAACCGCCGCTCTTGATCTTGACGTTGCAGTTGCCGTTGCAGTTGCCGTTGCCGTTGCCGTTGCTGTTGCTTGCAGCGGGTCCCGGGCCGCAGGCCCGGGCGGAAAACCTCACCGGTCGTCGCGCAGTTCGCCACCGGGCAGGAACACCCACGTGCGCGTGACCTGCAGGATGTCGATCTGGTCTTCGCTGTCGGGCAACGGCGGGAACGGTTGCGCCAGCTGGATCACCCGCAGCGCGGCCTCGTCCAGCAGCGGCGTGCCGCTGGACTTCAACACCCGGCTGCTTTCCACGCTGCCGTCGCGGCGTACCCCCACGCTGATCACCACTTGACCACCCAGCCGGCGCTGCCGCGCTTCGTCAGGGTAGTTCAGGTTGCCGACCTGCTCGGCGCGGTCCACCCACGCACGCAGGTAATTGGCGTAGGCGTATTCGCGCGTGCTGGCCGAAACGAATTTCCGGTTCGGGCGCTTGGCGTACTGCGCCGAACGCAGGTGCACTTCCGCCGCCAGCCGCGCCATTTCAGCATCGCGCTGTTCGCGCGCGGTCATCGGTGCATCCGGTGTTGGTTGCAGCGGGGTAGGGCGCGACTGCGCCACGGCCACGGTGTCTTGGCCATTGCGGCTGCTGACCACCCGCGCCTGCGGCGGCGGTACCGGTGCTGCCGACTGCTGCTGCTGGGGTACCGGACTGACGCCGGCCTGGGCCTGCGGCACGATGCCGGCCTGGTTGTCGCGGGGGCGCTGCGCACGATCGTGCTCGCCACCGCCTTCCTGGCTGGCGGCGGCCAGGAAATCGGCCTGCTTCGGGGTCAGCGCGGTGCGGGTCTGGCTGAAGATCACTTCCAGGGTCGGCACCAGGGGCGCGTCGCCTTTCACGGCAAAGCCGACCCCGAGGATCAGCAGGGCGTGCACCAGCACCGACAGGGCGATGGTGGCGCCCAGCCGCTGCGCTTCACGCGGCGGCGGGGCGAGGACGGCAGGTGCGGCATCCATCAGCGCAGATCGGCCTCGATCGCGTCGAACAGGGTGCCGGCGATGTTCAGGCCGTACTGCGCGTCCAGCTCGCGCACGCAGGTCGGGCTGGTCACGTTGACCTCGGTCAGGTAGTCGCCGATGACGTCCAGACCGACGAAACGCATGCCGCGACGCTTCATTTCCGGGCCGACCTGGGCGGCGATCCAGCGGTCGCGTTCGCTCAGCGGACGGCCTTCGCCACGGCCACCGGCGGCCAGGTTGCCGCGGAACTCATCGCCCTGCGGAATGCGCGCCAGGCAGTAATCGACCGGCTTGCCATCGACCAGCAGGATGCGCTTGTCGCCGGCAGTGATGTCGGGAATGAACTTCTGGGCCAGGGCGAGCTTGCGGCCGCCGTCGGTCAGCGTTTCCAGGATCACGTTCAGGTTGGGGTCGCCCTGTCCGCTGCGGAAGATCGAGCGCCCGCCCATGCCATCCAGCGGCTTCAGTACCGCCTGGCCGTGTTCCAGCGCGAAGGCCTTCAGTGCCTTGGCGTCGCGGCTGACCAGGGTCGGCGGGCAGCACTGCGGGAACAGCAGCGCGGCCAGCTTCTCGTTGTAGTCGCGCAGGCCCTGCGGGTTGTTGACCACGCACGCACCGGCGGCGGCAGCGACATCCAGCACCTGGGTGTCGTAGACATACTCGGCGTCGACCGGCGGGTCCTTGCGCATCAGCACGATCTGGCCGGGACCGAATTCGGTCCGGCTGAATGCGCCCAGCTCGTACCAGCCGGCCGGGTCGTCGCGCACCTGCAGGGGGGCGGTCCAGGCCACGGCCACCCCGCCTTCCAGCGCCAGCCCGCCCGGGCGCACGTAGTGCAGGGCATGGCCGCGGCGCTGGGCTTCCAGCAGCATGGCGAAGGTGGTGTCCTTGGCGATCTTGATGTGGGCGATGGGGTCCATCACCACGATGACGTTCAACGGCATGGGTGCACCTGTCAGGCAAGGCGTTGATGGTAGCGGCAACGCCGGCCGTGCGCCTCCCCGGCGATGTGCAACGCAGCGTCCCTTGCCGGGCTGCGCAGTGATTGCCAATCCGGTCACGTTCAGCCCGGCGCCACGCCCCGCGCCACGGACCGCCCTTGAAGCGGGCGCGGGAAGTGCGATATAGATACGCTTTCGCAGCGGCTCCCGCCAAAGATTGGGCCGTGCGCTTGGGGAATGGCAATGACTGAAAACACGACTGCGGGCGGGGAGCTCGCAGGACTCCGGGTGATGGTCATCGATGACTCGAAGACCATCCGCAGGACTGCGGAAACACTGCTGAAGCGCGAAGGCTGCGAAGTAGTGACCGCGACGGACGGTTTCGAGGCCTTGGCCAAGATTGCCGACCAGCAGCCGCAGATCATCTTCGTCGACATCATGATGCCGCGCCTGGATGGCTACCAGACCTGCGCACTGATCAAGGGTAACCAGCTGTTCAAGGCGACCCCGGTGATCATGCTGTCGTCCAAGGATGGTCTGTTCGACAAGGCGCGGGGGCGCATCGTCGGCTCGGAGCAATACCTGACCAAGCCATTCACGCGCGAAGAACTGCTGGGTGCCATCCGCACGTACGTCAACGCCTGACCAGGGGGGAAAGGCACAATGGCTCGTATCGTCCTGATCGAGGATTCACCGACCGACCGCGCGGTGTTCACCCAATGGCTGCGCCGTGCCGGCCATGAGGTGCTGGAAGCGGACAATGCCGAAGATGGCCTGCAGCTGGTCCGCGACCAGGTGCCGCAGCTGGTCCTGATGGACGTGGTGCTGCCGGGCATGAGCGGTTTCCAGGCGACCCGGGCGATGGCCCGCGACGCAGCGATCAAGCACATCCCGGTCATCATCGTCAGCACCAAGGCGATGGAAACCGACAAGGCCTGGGGGCTGCGCCAAGGCGCCGCCGATTACATCGTCAAGCCGCCGCGCGAGGAAGAACTCATCGCCCGGATCAACGAGCTGGTGGCCTGATGCGCTCGCCCTTCGACATTCTTGAAGCCTACGAACGGCGCAGCCTTGCCCACGCGGTGCAGCTGCCCGGGCGGCAGTTCGCCCAGGACCTGTGGCGTGGCGTCGGTTTCCGTGTTGGCCAGCGTCGGCTGGTGTCCGATTTCCGCGAAGTGGTGGAGATCGTGCCGATGCCGCCGGTGACCCCGGTGCCATGCGCGCAGCCGTGGCTGCTGGGCGTGGGCAACCTGCGCGGCAACCTGTTCCCGGTGGTCGACCTGAAGTACTTCCTGGAAGGTGCGCGCACCGTCCAGCAGGAAGGCCAGCGCGTGCTGATCATGCGCCAGGCCGGTGGCGACGTCGCCCTGACCATCGATGAACTGTTCGGCCAGCGCAGCTTCGAGCTGACCCAGCAGATCGAGGCCGGTTCACTGGCCGAGGGACGCTACGGCCACTTCGTCGATCGCGCTTTCCATGCCGATGGCAACGATTGGGGCGTGTTCTCGCTCTCGCTGCTGTCGCGTACCCCTGAATTCCGGCAAGCCGCGGCCTGAGGCCGGGCTTCGCCCCCTGCATTGAAAATCGAGGTTGAACGATGAGTACTGCTTCGGATGCCACCAAGTCCGGCAAGCTGCGGCTGGGCGGCAGCAACCTCTGGCTGGCGCTGCTGGCCCTGTCGATGATCCTGTTCGGTGTGAACACCGGCGTGTCCACCTGGCAGGGCAGCCGCCTGGCCGATGCCGGTTCCAAGGCCGCGGACCTGCAGGTGCTGTCGCAGCAGCTGGCCAACCAGGGCCGTGACGCGGTCGGCGGCAACGCGCAGGCCTTCACCGCCTTCAAGGCCACCCGCAACGCGATCGAACAGAACGTGTCGACCCTGCAGGGCCGCTACGGCAACGAGCCGGGCGTGTCCGGGGCGATCTCGACCCTGGCCGACACTTGGGCGCCGCTGGGCAAGCAGGCAGGCCAGCTGGTGGCCAGTGAACCGGCAGTGCTGGCCCTGGCCGGCAACGCCAACAACTTCTCCGGTGCGGTGCCGGGCCTGCAGGCCCAGTTGAACGAACTGGTGCGTGCGATGTCCGCCTCCGGCGCCCCGGCGTCGCAGGTCTACAGCGCCCTGCAGCAGGTGGTGGTCGCCGGTTCGATGGCGCGTCGCGTGACTGAAATCCGCGCCGGCGGCACGGCTGCGGCCGCTGCCGGTGACGCGCTGGCCCGCGACATCACCGTGTTCTCGCAGGTGCTCGATGCGCTGCGCAATGGCAACGAGGACCTGGGCATCACCGCCGTGCGCGGCGCTGCCGCCGTCGCTGCGCTGGAGCAGTCGCAGCAGAAGTGGCAGGCGATGAAGCAGGACGCCGACGCGATCCTGGCCAGCTCGCGCCAGCTGTTCGCCGCGCAGTCCGCTGCCTCCGCACTGGGCCAGGGTTCGGCGAAGATGCTGACCGACAGCCGCAAGCTGTTCGAAGCCTTCTCCTCGTTCGGTTCGGTGTCCGACACCCGCCTGTTCCCGAATTTCTGGATCGGCGTGGTGTCCGGTGCGCTGTCGCTGATCGCGATCATCGGTTTCGTCTCCACCAACGTGCGCAGCCGCTCACGCGAGCAGGAACTGCGCTACCAGACCCAGGTGGAGTTCAACAGCCGCAACCAGCAGGCGATCATGCGGCTGCTGGACGAAATCTCCTCGCTCGGTGAGGGCGACCTGACGGTGAAGGCCTCGGTGACCGAGGACATGACCGGCGCGATCGCGGACGCCATCAACTACGCGGTGGATGAACTGCGCCACCTGGTGACCACCATCAACGACACCTCGGCCAAGGTCGCGCTGTCGACCCAGGAAACGCAGGCCACCGCGATGCAGCTGGCCGAAGCGGCCGGCCACCAGGCCAACCAGATCACCTCGGCGTCGGACCGGATCGGCGAAATCGCCGCCAGCATCGAACAGGTATCGCGCAACTCGGCCGAGTCGGCCGACGTGGCACAGCGTTCGGTGGTGATCGCCGCCGAAGGTGCCGGCGTGGTCCGCGAGACCATCCAGGGCATGGACCAGATCCGCGACCAGATCCAGGAGACCTCCAAGCGCATCAAGCGACTGGGCGAATCCTCGCAGGAGATCGGCTCGATCGTGGAACTGATCAACGACATTTCCGAGCAGACCAACATCCTGGCATTGAACGCGGCCGTGCAGGCGGCTTCGGCCGGTGAAGCCGGTCGTGGTTTCGCGGTCGTGGCCGACGAAGTGCAGCGCCTGGCAGAGCGCACCTCCGGTGCGACCCGACGTATCGAGAACCTGGTGCAGGCCATCCAGGCCGACACCAACGAAGCGGTCACCTCGATGGAACAGACCACCGCCGAAGTGGTGTCCGGTGCACGCTTGGCCGAGGACGCCGGCACCGCGCTGACCGAGATCGAGCGCGTGTCCAACGCACTCAATACCCTCATCAAGAACATCTCCATCGCCGCCCAGCAGCAGTCGTCGGCGGCGTCGGACATCACCCGCACGATGGGCGTGATCCGCCAGATCACCGGCCAGACCTCGCAGGGTGCCGGGCAGACCGCCGAGTCGATCGGCCACCTGGCGCAGCTGGCGGCCGACCTGCGTCGTTCGGTCGCCGACTTCAAGCTGCCGGCGTGACACGGGCAGGGCGGCGAGCAAGGAACCAGTCGATGAAGCATTTCCATTCCCCACGCCAGGATCCGCGCGACCGTCGCGCGGCGGCGACCGGAGCGCATCCATGAGCAGCCTGCGCGATGCGATGAGCCACGCAGCCCTGGGCTGGGTCAAGCCCGAGCTGGACGAGACCCTGCGCCTGGTGCGCAACGAGGTCGAGTACTTCGCCGAAGATCCGGCCGACAGCAGCCGCATGCGCATCTGCGCCGGCTACCTGCACCAGGTGCAGGGCACGCTGCGCATGGTCGAACTGTATGCACCGGCGATGGTGGCCGAGGAGCTGGAACAGCTCGCCATCGCCGTCGGCAAGGGCGAGGTCGCCGAGCGCGACGAGGCCTGTGCCACCCTGATGCGCGGCAGCGTGCTGCTGCCCGATTACCTGGAGCGCCTGCAGAACGGACACCGTGACATCCCGATCGTGCTGCAGCCGCTGCTCAACGAGATCCGCGCCGCCCGTGGCGAAGCGCTGATCAACGACAGCGTGCTGTTCGCGTTCGCGCCCGATTCGGTGACCGCCACCGAAGCGGAACTGGACCATGCACGCGGCAGCCTCAGCGGCCGCAACCGCGAGCTGCTGGACACCGTTGGCAACGCGGTCAAGGAAGAACTGCTGCAGGTCAAGGACGCGCTGGACCTGCACCTGCGTACCGACGGTTCGCCGCAGCAGCTGCAGGAGCAGGTGACCAAGCTGGGTTCGGTGGCCGATACGCTGGGCATGCTCGGCCTGGGCGCTGCGCGGGGCGTGGTCGTGCAGCAGCGCGACGCGCTGCGCGGGGTTGTCGAGGGCCGCCAGCAGATCGACGAAGACATGCTGCTGGATATCGCCGGTGCGCTGCTCTATGTCGATGCATCGCTGGATGACCAGGTCGCACACCTCGGTGCCAGTGGCAGTGGCCAGGATGATCCGAGCGCGGTGGAGAACCGGCGCACGGTGGAAGTGCTGGCGCACGAGGCGATCGCCAATTTCGCCGCCGCCCGCGAGCATTTCGTCGCTTTCATCGAAACCAGCTGGAACCACGCCGAACTGCAGGACGTGCCGCGCCTGCTCGGCGATGTCTCTGGCGCATTGCGCATGCTCGACCTGGGCACCGCGGCAGACTATCTGCGCGGCGTGCAGCAGTACATCGAAGCCGAACTGATCGGTCGTCAGCGGGTGCCCAGTGGTCGCCAGCTGGACACCCTGGCCGACGCCATGGCCAGCCTGGAGTACTACCTGGAAGCCCTGCGTGACCGCCGTCCGGGTCGCGAGGACATCCTCGACATCACCCGCAGCAGCCTGGAAGCGCTGCGCTACTGGCCGCTGCCCGAGCGCGGCGTGGTCGCTGCCGAAGACGTGCAGCCGGTCATGCGCGAAGCTGTGGTCGTGCCAGCCGAGCCGCTGCAGATCGAACCGCTGGATATCGACGTGCAGGCCTCCGCGCCGGCACCGGGTGACGTGCCGGCGTCGCTGCCCGATTTCACCTTCGACCCGCTGCCGGAGGCTACGCCCGCCGACAACGGCCTGATGTTCGGATCGCTGGGTACGCCAGCGTTGTCGGCCGAACCGCACGGCCCCCCGCCGCCCCTGTTGTTCGCTGCCTCCAGCGCCCCCGCGCCGGAAGTGCCGCAGTGGGAACTGGGTGGATTCGACGCGCCGGCAGGGAATGCTGCCGAACGCAGCGACGAGCGTGCGCCGACGTTCGACAGCTTCGATCCGGTCAGTTTCGATCCCGTCTCCGCCGAACAGTCCGACGCTGCTGCCTGGACGTTGTCCGCGATTCCGGTGCCGGAAGAGGGCGGCACGCAGGCAAGCGCCGTAGACGGCAATGATGACGCCTTCCTGGCGACGTCGTTGGACGAGGCGTCGTCTGCCGCGTCGCTGGACGTGGTCATTTCGCCGGCCTTCGATCCGGTTGCCGCCGAGCAGGACGGCCAGACGTCGCTGAGCGACGATGTGGTGTTCCGTTTCGACAGCAGCCTGCTGCACAACGCCGATGACGTGTTGTCGCTGGAGGCAATGGAAACGCTGTCGTTGGACGACGAGCAGGCCTCGCCTGCGACGCTGGAGTTCATTGACGCAGGTGTGGTGGCGCAGGCCGACGATGGCCTGGCCATCACCGAACGGCTCGACTCCACCGTTGACGGCGACGCGGCGACCGATGCGGCAGTCTACGTCGCACCGGCCGCTGATCTGCCCACATCCGAAGACCTGCCGGCATCGGCGGCTGTGCCGACCGTGGCGCTGGTCGATGTGGATACCATCGCGCCGATCGACTTCAGCGAGGCCGATGCGCAGTTCTTCGCAGAGCTGAATGCCGCCGCCGCCGGCTTCAATCCGCAGGCCATGCCGGCCGCCGTCGTGCCGACTGAGACCGTGCCGCCGGCCGTGGCCGAGGGCGGGTTCGATGCGGGCTTCGACGACGATGCCGAGAACATCGACCAGGACATCCGCGAGGTGTTCCTGGAAGAATTCGACGACGAGCTGGGCAATCTCGGCACGCTGCTGCCGGCATGGCGCATGCAACCGGACAACATGGACCGGCTGCGGCCGATCCGCCGCATTTTCCACACACTGAAGGGCAGTGGCCGCTTGGTCGGCGCACGTACCCTGGGTGAGTTCGCGTGGAAGATCGAGGGCATGCTCAACCGCGTGCTCGATGGCACCCGTGCCCCCACGCCGGCGGTACTGGCGATGGTCGATCACGCATACACGGCACTGCCGCAGTTGAACGCGGCACTGCGCGATGGCCAGCGGGTCAGCGTCGACCTGCAGGCGATGCAGGCCATCGCCGATCGCGTGGGTGCAGGCGAAGAAACGTTCTACGTTGCGCTGCCGGGCGCCACCGCGCCGACGGCCGAGGCGCCGACCGATGCTGCCGCGCCGCTGGACAGCGCCGTGCCGGATGTCGATGCCCCCGCACAGAGCGCTGTCGAAGCGCCGGGTACCCCGGCCAACATCGACAGCGTGCTGCGTGAGATCCTGGAGGCCGAGGTGGAACTCCACCAGGCCACGCTGCAGGGCTGGTTGCGCTCGGCGCAGCAGGCGCCACAGCCGGTCAGCGATGCGTTGCTGCGCGCGGTGCACACCATGAACGGTGCCTTCGCGATGACCGAGGTGCCGGAAATCACCGCTGTCACTGGCGGCGCCGAGTCGTACATCAAGCGCGCGCTGGCCGCCGAGGTGGTGCCGGGTGATGACGCCGTGGCGGCCCTGGACGAGACCGCGCAGGCGATCAACGCGACCATGGACGCGCTGCAGGCCGAGCAGCCGCGGATTGCGCCGCAGGCTGAACTGGCGCAGCGCCTGCAGGCGCTGGCCGGCGAGCTGCCGGAGGCACGCTGGCCGATGGCCGGGCTGGACGTCGAGGATGAAGACGAAGACCCGCTGCTTCCGCTGGTCGCAGAAGCGGATGCCGCCGACGCGGACATGGTCGAGCCGGTGCATGCGGTGGAGATCGAGCCGGAGGTCGAACGCGACACCGGTGCCGAGGTGCTGGAGGCGCTGCAGGTCAGCGAGGACGCGTTGAGCGATGCGGGCCTGGAGTCCGCCGAATTGACCGGCAGCGATGATCTGTCGCGCTACTTCGATGCAGGGTGGCCGTCGATGCCGGACGGCCCGGCGCCGGAGTCGACGCTGGAAGTGGCTGCTTCCACGCTCGTTGCCGCGGAAATTGAAGCTGGACAGGCGGTGGCGACATCGGAAGACACCGCATTGGAAGACACCGCGCTGACTGCGGCGGATGATCTGTCGCCGTATCTGGATGCCAGTGCGCTGCCGGTTGACGACCGCGATCCGGATGTCCTGGATGTCGCAAACGACCTGAATACGCCGCTGCCATCCACACCTGAAACGGCGGTGGATGAAGACGCTGCTGCGCTGCCGCTCGACAGCGAGCTGTCCAGCCTGCAGGATGAAATGGCTGTGCCGGGCTTCGCAGACCCGGTCACGCTGGAAGCCGCGCTCGAGGCCGGCCTTCACGTGATCGACGAGGAGCAGGGCCAGGACGAAGACGGGCAATGGCCCGTGCTCGGCCTGCAGGCCAGCGAACTCGCGCCTGGCGAGGCGGAAGCCTTTGCCGAGGACGCGGACGTCGGCGGGGAGGCGGCGGTCGGTGAAGGAGAGAGCACCGACCAGCCGTCCCCGGCGACGGTGGAAGACGTCGGGGCCGCGGAGACGGCGCAGGACGCCATTTCGCCCTCGCGTTTCTTCGAGCTGGAAGATGCTCCGGGCCAGGCTGCCGCGGCGGACAGCGGCATGATCGTGGTGCCGGTTGCGGCAGAGGCTGCGGCGGTCGAGGTCGAACCTGTCGCCTTCGACAGCGTCGATGCGGCGGTGCCGGCGGATGCGCCCCTGCCCGAAGCCCAGACCGAAGAAGCCCAGACCGACTCCGAATCCGAAGACAGCGCCGACCTGCTCGACTTCAGCATCTATGATCGCGAGCTGGTCGACATCTTCGTCGAGGAAGGCAAGGACCTGCTGGATCATTGCGATGGGCTGATCAGCGAGCTGCGCGAAGCGCCGCAGGATCGCGAAGCCCTGGCCGGCCTGCAGCGCGATCTGCATACGCTCAAGGGCGGCGCGCGCATGGCGGGCATCAATGCCATCGGTGATCTCGGCCACAGCATCGAATCGCTGCTGGAGGCTGTCGCTGGCGGGCGCACCGAGATCGAACGTCGTGATGTGCAGTTGCTGGAACGCGGTTTCGACCGTCTGCACCAGCTGCTGACCCGTACCGGCGAACATCGCATCGTCGAGCCGGCACAGGATCTGCTCGACGCCTTTGAAGCACGCACCACCACCGACATCACCGCCGCTGCCAGCGCAGCTGCAGCCAGTGCTGTCGTCGTGGCGGCGCAGGCCCCGCAGGCGGCTCCGGCCGTGGCCGTGGTCGATGCCCCGTTGTCGGCACCGTTGCCGGTGGAAGGTTCCAGCGAGGAAGACCCGCTGGCCCGGCCGCAGCAGGAACAGGTGCGTGTGCGCGCCGACCTGCTCGACCGCCTGGTCAACCACGCCGGTGAAGTGGCGATCTATCGTTCGCGCCTGGAACAGCAGCTCGGCGCCTTCCGTGGCGCGATGGGCGAACTGGAACGCACCAATGCGCGTCTGCGCGACCAGCTGCGTCGCCTGGACCTGGAAACCGAAGCGCAGATCGTGGCCCGCTACCAGCGCGAGCAGGACCAGGCCGACCAGAAGTTCGATCCACTGGAACTGGACCGTTTCTCCACCCTGCAGCAGCTCAGCCGCGCGCTGAACGAGTCGGCCGCCGATCTGGGTGGCCTGCAGGGCGTGCTGGATGATCTGTCGCGCCAGTACGATTCGCTCCTGCAGCAGCAGTCGCGTGTCAGTTCGGAACTGCAGGATGGCCTGATGCGCGCGCGCATGGTGCCGTTCGACGGCCTGGTGCCGCGCCTGCGCCGTGTGGTCCGCCAGGCCGGCATGGATACCGGCAAGCAGGTTCACCTGACCCTGGAAGGCACCCACGGCGAACTCGACCGCAACGTGCTCGATCGCATGGTCGCGCCGCTGGAGCACATGCTGCGCAACTCGGTTGCCCATGGCCTGGAAGCGCCGGAACAGCGTCGTGCCGCCGGCAAGCCGGAAGAAGGCGAAATCGCCATCCGCCTGCACCGCGAGGGCTCGGAAATCGTACTGGACGTGGCCGATGATGGCGCTGGCCTGGATCGTGAAGCGATCCGCCGTCGCGCCATCGACCGCGGCCTGCTGCCTGCCGATGCACAGCCGAGCGAACAGGAACTGGACAACCTGATCTTCGCGTCGGGCTTCTCCACCGCCGACCAGGTCAGCCAGCTGGCCGGCCGTGGCGTCGGCATGGACGTGGTCGGCAACGAAGTGCGCCAGCTCGGCGGCTCGGTCGACATCCAGTCAGTGCGTGGCCAGGGCGTGCGTTTCACCCTGCGCCTGCCGCAGACGCTGGCGGTCACCCAGGCGGTGTTCGTGCAGATCGGCGAAACCACCTTCGCGGTGCCGGTCGCCTCGGTCAGTGGTATTGGCCGGCTGTCGCACGAGCGCTTCGAAGCAGCCGACAGCAGCTACCGGTACGGTGGCGAAGACTATCCGCTGTACGACCTCGGCAGTCTGGTCGGCCAGGCCCCGGCACGCGCTGACGGCCAGGCCCAGGTGCCGCTGCTGCTGGTCCGCGCCGGCGACCTGCGCGCCGCCGTTGCGATCGATCAGGTGCTGGGCAACCGCGAAGTCGTGGTCAAGCCGGTGGGCCTGCAGATCGCCTCGGTGCCGGGCATCTACGGCGCCACCATCACCGGCGATGGCCGCGTGGTGGTGATCCTGGACGTGGCCCCGCTGGTGCGTCGTTTCCTGGCCAACCCGACCGCGCCGGTGCTGGTCAACGCACCCCGCCAGGAACGGCAGGTGCCGTTGGTGATGGTGGTGGACGATTCGCTGACCATGCGCAAGGTCACCGGCCGCATCCTGGAGCGTCACAACTTCGAGGTGAGCGTCGCCCGCGATGGCGTCGAAGCCCTGGAACAGCTGGAAGAGCGCGTGCCGGACCTGATGCTGCTGGACATCGAAATGCCGCGGATGGACGGCTACGAGCTGGCCACCGCGATGCGTGCCGACCCGCGCTACAAGGACGTGCCGATCGTGATGATCACCTCGCGCAGCGGCGACAAGCACCGCCAGCGCGCCTTCGAAATCGGTGTGCAGCGCTACCTGGGCAAGCCGTACCAGGAGCTGGACCTGATGCGTAACGTGTACGACTTGCTGGGGATTGCCCGTGTCCGTGAGTGACCTCGATCCGGTTCCGGCCGTAGCCCTGCTGGCGCGCCCGGGTGCGGCGCGTGAGCGCCTGCGCGAGGCGTTGGCCCATGCCGACGTGCAGATCGTGCTGGAAGACGATCCCATGACGCTGGAACCGCAGGCGCTGCATGATGCGCGCCCGCAGTTCGTGGTGATCGCGCTGGAAGCGGCCATTGAAGACGCGCTGGAGCGCCTGGAACCGGCGCTGTCGGCGCCCGGCTTGACCCTGGTGTTCGATGAGGCTGAACTGGCCGCGCGTCGCGATGGTTGGGAAGCGCAGCGCTGGGGCCGTCACCTTGCCGCCAAGCTGCACGGCCACCAGCAGGTGCTGCCGCCCGGCGCCGAGGACGAACCGGCACTGCAGCTGGAGCCGGGCCTGCCGTCCACGCCGCCGGTGCCGAAGGAAACCGCGCTGCAGACGCACCTGGAACAGGCCCGTTCGTGGGCCGACGACGTGCCGGCTGATGGTCTCTATTCGCCGCCGGCACATCTGCACGAGCCGATCGCGCTGGAGCAGGCGCTGGCTGCGCTGCAGCCGGTGCTGCCGGAAACGGCAGCGCCTGTGCAAGCCGCGCCGGAACCGCCGCCGGTACCGGCAGCTGCGTCGTCGGTATTCACCGACCACACGGCCTGGTCGCTGGTTGACGAGGCCAGCGACGCGCCGGCAGTTGCATCGGCTGCCGCCTCGACCGAATCGGCGGAACCTGCATTCGATACCGGACATCTTTCACTGGTCGACCTGGACGCTGCCGCGCCTGCAGGCAGTCGCTCCGGCGCACTGCTGGTACTGGCCGGTATCGGCGGTCCCGATGCATTGCGTCGCCTGCTCGCTGCACTGCCCAGCGGGCTGGCCGTGCCGGTGCTGGTGCACATGCGCCTGGACGGCGGCCGCTACGGCAACCTGGTCAAGCAGATGGCGCGCGTATCGCCGCTGCCGGTGCAGCTGGCCGAAGCCGGCCAGCGCGCCACCGCTGGCGAAGTGCACGTGCTGGCCGATGACATCGGCGTGCACGCTGCTGCCGATGGCCTGTATTTCCAGAGCGAAGCGCAGGGCATCTCGATTGCCGCGTTGTCGGCCGAGCACAGCGCGCTGGTGCTGCTCAGCGGTGCCGATCTGGCCCATGTGGGCCCGGCGTTGGACCTCGCCGCCGCCGGTGCCTGGGTGGCCGGGCAGGTGGGCGAAGGCTGCTACGACCCGGCTGCGGCGACGGCGGTGGTCGCCGCCGGCATGGTGGCCGGTGAACCGCAGGAACTGGCGCAGGTGATCGCCGCGCGCTGGGGCCTGGATGACGACGGAGATGCCGCATGAGCTACGCCAGCAATGATGAGATCCGTGGCGTCCTGATCTCGGCCGGTGCCGAACGGGTCCTGCTGCCCAATGCAACCGTGGCCGAGATGATGTCGCGGGTGCCGGTGCAGGCGGTCGCCGACGCGCCGCGCTGGCTGGTGGGTGAGATCGGCTGGCACGGCTGGCAGGTGCCCCTGGTGTCGTTCGCACGGCTCTCCGGGTTGGGCGAAGAGACGGTGGCCGGCCACAACAAGGTGGTGGTGCTCAAGACCCTCAACGGCAACCCGCAGCGCCCCTACTACGCGCTGTTGACGCAGAGCTTCCCGCAGCTGATTTCGGTACCGCGCGATGGCCTGCTGGCCGACGCGTCCGAGGAAAACCTGCCTGACATCGTGCACATGCGCGTGCTGCTGGGCGAACAGAGCGCGCTGTTGCCGAATCTCGACGCGCTGGAAGCCGCGCTGGATTCGCTGACGGCTTGACCGGAATCCGCCGGGCCATGCCCGGCGAGCAGAGCGGCCACCGGACCGGTAGCGCCGGGCCATGCCCGGCGAGCGCAGCGGCCACCGGACCGGAGCCTTACCCCAGATCGCCCAGCCTTGCCTGCAACGCCGCGATCGCGGCCAGGCCTGCGGTTTCCGTGCGCAGGATGCGAGGGCCCAACTGCAGGCCCTGGAATCCTGCGGCGGCGAGCTGCTCACGGTCACGCGGCGACCAGCCACCTTCCGGGCCGATGGCGATCACCACGCCGCCGGCCGGCGCTGCCTGCAGTGTCGACAGCCGGTGTGCTCCCAGCGGGTCCAGGGTCAACCGCAACGTATCGGTGGGCAGTGCCGCGCTGGCCTGTGCCAGCGACTGCGGCGCTCCTACCTGCGGAATGCGCGCACGACCGGACTGCCCGCAGGCCGACTGCACGACGTTGTTCCAGTGCGCCACGCGTTTTTCCGCGCGTGCTGCATCCAGCTTCACTTCGGTGCGCTCGGCATTCACCGGCACGATGGCGCTCACCCCCAGTTCGGTGGCCTTCTGCAGGATCAGGTCCATCTTCTCGCCGCGTGCAATGCCCTGCAGCAGGGTGATGGTCAGCGGCGACTCGTTGGCGATCACCTGCACCGCGTCGATGCGTACCTGTACCTCGCGTTTGCCGGCCATGGTCAGCGTCGCGGTGTAGTCATGGCCATCGCCGTTGAACAGCACGCAGGTATCACCCTCGCGCAGGCGCATCACCCGCACCAGGTGGTTGGCCGTCTCTTCCGGCAGGGTCACGGTCTGGCCGCTGTGCAGCGCCAGGTCGATGGGGCAGCGGGTCACGCGCATGCAATCGCCTCGTCGATGGCCGCCAGCGTGGTATGCGCCAGCAGCTCCAGTTGTTCATCGTCCACGCAGTACGGTGGCATCCAGTACAGCACGTTGCCCAGCGGGCGCAGCACCACGCCGCGCTTCAGCGCCGCCTTGTAGGCGTGCAGCCCCAGCCGCAGCGCCGGATCGAAGGGCGTGCGCTTGTCACCGTTGCGGGTCAGTTCGAAGGCCACCACCATTCCGGCCTGGCGCACATCGGCCACGTGCGGATGGTCGGCAAACGGCGCAGCCAAGGTGCCCATCACCGAGGCGATGCCGCGATTGCGCGCGATCACATCGTCCTCGCCGAAGATGTCCAGCGTGGCCAGCGCCGCCGCGCAGGCCAGCGGATTGCCGGTGTAGCTGTGCGAATGCAGGAAGGCACGTTCGCGCGAATCATCAAGGAAGGCGTCGTACAGCGCCTGCGTGGCCAGCACCGCAGCCAAGGGCAGGAAACCACCGGTCAGGCCCTTGGACAGGCACAGCAGGTCCGGCATCACCCCGGCCTGCTCGCAGGCGAACATCGTGCCGGTGCGGCCGAAGCCGGTGGCGATTTCGTCGGCGATCAGGAACGCTCCATGGGCATCACACAGTTCACGCACGCGCTGCAGATAGGCCGGATCGTGCATGCGCATGCCACCGGCACACTGCAGCCGTGGCTCCAGGATCACGGCGCAGATCTCGCCCGGATGCTGGTCGAACAGCGTGGCCAGGCCATCGGCGGCCTGGCGTGCGCGGTCGGCCGCACTCTGCCCGGGTTCGGCCAGGTAGGCGTCGGGCGAGGGCGCAAACAGGCCCTCGGCCAGCAGCGGCGCATAGACCCGGCGGTACAGCGGAATGTCGGCCAGTGCGAGGGCGCCCAGCGTCTCGCCGTGGTAGCCGTTTTCCAGCGAGACGAAGCGCGTGCGCCGGGTCTCACCGCGGTTCTGGAAATACTGGAAGGCCATCTTCAGCGCCACTTCGACGCCGGCCGAACCGTTGTCGGCGTAGAACACCTTGGCCAGTGGCGCGCGGCCGGGCTGGCGAGGCGCGAGGGCCAGCAGGCGCTCAGCCAGGGTGATCGCGGGCTCGTGGCCGAACCCGGCCAGCATCACCTGTTCCAGCTGCCCGGCCTGGGCAGCGATGGCAGCGCCGATGCGCGGCTCGGCATGGCCGAACAGGTTGGTCCACCAGCTGCTGACCGCATCCAGGTAGCGGTTGCCGTCGTGATCGATCAGCCAGGCGCCTTCGCCGCGGGCGATCGGCACCAGCGGCAACGTGTCCGGATGCTCGCGCATCTGCGTGCACGGGTGCCACAGGACCTTGAGGTCGCGTTGCCGCCAGTGCTGGACCAGCGGAGAGGGGGTTGGGTCTGCTAGCATTTCGGGCTCATGAACATGTTGCTGCCTGCACATTCTATCGGCCTCGGCGCACGCGCCGTCTGCCCCGGAGATTCCGCGTGAACGATGACCGCGCAAGGCGTCCTCTGCCGATCATCCATCGGATCACCGACGAGGAGAACGGGCCCTTCCAGCGCCAGCACCTGGACCTGGAGTTCTCCAACGGCGAACGCCGCCGCTTCGAACGCCTGGTCAGCCGTGGCCATGGCGCGGTGGTGGTGGTGCCGATGCTGGATGAAGAAACCGTGCTGCTGGTACGTGAATACGCGGCCGGCATGCACCGCTACGAGCTTGGCCTGGTGAAGGGCCGGATCGATGCCGGCGAAACGCCGGAGCAGGCCGCCGACCGTGAGCTGAAGGAAGAGGCCGGCTATGGCGCTCGGCGGGTCGACGTGCTGCGCGCGATGACCCTGGCGCCGACCTACATGAGCCATCAGTCCTGGCTGGTGGTCGCGCGCGACCTGTATCCGGAGAAGCTGGCCGGCGACGAGCCGGAGGAACTGGAAGTGGTGCCGTGGAAGCTGGCCGATCTGGACCAGTTGATGCTGCGCGAGGACTTTTCCGAAGGGCGTTCGCTGGCGGCGCTGTTCATTGCCCGCCAGTGGCTGCAGGGAGCACGATGATCAAGCTGACCACGGAACTGCGCGAAACCGCGATCGCCATCGCCCAGGAAGCCGGGCAGGCGATCATGCAGGTCTACAGCAACGGTTTCGATGTGACACTCAAGGACGACGACAGCCCGGTCACCGCTGCCGACCTTGCCGCCGACCGGGTGATCCAGCAGGGGCTGCGCCAGCTGACACCGGACCTGCCGATCCTGTCGGAGGAGTCGCCGCTGGTGCCCTGGGAGCAGCGTCAGCACTGGGGCGCGTACTGGCTGGTCGACCCGCTTGATGGCACCCGCGATTTCGTCAAGCGCAATGGCGAGTTCAGCGTCAACATCGCGCTGATCTACCAGGGCGCCCCGGCCTTCGGCGTGGTCCAGTCGCCGGTCACCGGCATTGTCTGGCACGCGATGCGAGGCGAGCTGGCGTATCGCCGGCAGGGTGTGCATGACACCGTGCTGCGTACCCGTACACCTGCGACTGCGCCCCTTCGCGTCGCCGCCAGCCGCTCGCATCGTTCAGCGGAGACGAATGCCCTGCTGGCCCGCATGGGCGACATCGAGACCGTGGTGCAGGGCTCTTCGCTGAAATTCTGCCGGATCGCCGAAGGCGGACTGGATGTCTATCCGCGGCTGGGCCCGACCTCCGAATGGGATACCGCTGCTGGCCAGTGCGTGCTGCACGCGGCCGGTGGCGCGGTGCTCTCGGTCGGGACCGGCAAGCCGTTCCGCTACAACCGCCGGCCGACGCTGTTGAACGGCGATTTCATGGCGCTGGGCGATACCAGCCTGCCGTGGCGGGACTGGTTGTCCGATTGATCCAGGAGAAACGCATGAGCACGCACGAAACCCCTGCCACCGGCAACGCCAGCGCGGAGCTGGAGCGCCTGCTGGCCATCATGGCGCGCCTGCGCGACCCGCAGGGTGGCTGTCCCTGGGACCTGGAACAGAACTTCGCCACCATCGCCCCCTATACGATCGAAGAAGCCTACGAAGTGGCCGACGCGATTGATCGGGGCGACCTCGACGACCTCTGCGATGAACTGGGTGACCTGCTGCTGCAGGTCGTGTTCCATGCGCGCATGGCTGAAGAACAGGGTGCGTTTGCCTTCGCCGAGGTCGCGCGCGCGATCAGCGACAAGATGCAGCGGCGGCACCCGCATGTGTTTGCCGATGTCAGCGTCGACGATGCCGACGGCGTGATGCGTAACTGGGACGCGATCAAGCGTGCCGAGCGCGCGGCAAAGGGCGATCAGGACACCTCGGCGCTGGCCGGGATCTCCCGTGGCCTGCCGGAATGGCAGCGGGCGGTGAAGCTGCAGTCGCGCGCGGCCAAGGTGGGTTTCGATTGGCCCGGTCCGCTGCCGGTACTGGACAAGGCGGCCGAGGAACTGCAGGAACTGCGCGAAGAGTTCGAACGCGGTGATATCGTGGGCAACAAGGCGCGCCTGCAGGAGGAACTGGGTGACCTGCTGTTCGTGTGCGCCAACCTGGCGCGCCATGCGGACATCGATCTGGGTGCCGCGCTGCGTGGGGCCAACCACAAGTTCGAACGTCGCTTCCGTTCGATGGAGGTGCAGGCCGAGGCACAAGGCGATTCGCTGGCCGCACTCGATCTGGATGCGCAGGAAGCGCTCTGGCAGCACGCCAAGGCCACCGAAAAAGCGTGAAAACGCTCGGTCTGTTCCTGCTGACCGCGCTGGCCGAGATCATCGGCTGCTACCTGCCGTGGCTGTGGCTGCGCAAGGGTGGCAGTATCTGGCTGCTGTTGCCGGCGGCGGCCAGCCTGGCGTTGTTCGCCTGGCTGCTGACCCTGCACCCGACCGCCAGCGGACGCGTGTACGCAGCGTACGGTGGCGTGTACATCGGCACGGCGCTGTTCTGGCTGTGGCTGGTCGACGGCATCCGTCCCAGCCGTTGGGACATGCTGGGGGCTGCGCTTTGCCTGGCCGGCATGGCGGTGATCATGTTCGGGCCGCGGCAACCGGGGTAAGCCGGGCAGGTGTAGAGTCGAGCAATGTTCGACCGTTGTTGTGGCAACAACAGCCGGGCATGGCCCGGCACCTTCAACGAACGGAGCACGCGCATGTCCCGCTTCGCCAGCTTCCGCGAGTTCTACCCGTTCTACCTCAGCGAGCACCGCAACACGACATCACGACGCCTGCACTTCATCGGCAGCGGCGGCGTTCTGCTGCTGGTCGCCATCGCCGCACTGCGCGGACAGCCGCTGCTGCTGTTGGCGGCATTGGCCTGCGGCTACGGCTTTGCCTGGGTCGGTCACTTCTTCTTCGAGAAGAACCGCCCTGCAACATTTCGTCATCCACTGTATTCGTTCATCGGTGACTGGGTGATGTTCGCCGACATCCTGCGTGGCAGGGTGAAGTGGTGATCTCGCCGTACGACTCAACGCGCGTTGCAGCCCAGCGCCGCCAGGTTGATTGCGTCGGCCATGCGCCGGTAGCCCTCGTCGTTCGGGTGCAGATGATCGCGGGTGATGTCCGCCGGCAATGATTCCGGCTGTTTCGGATCACGCAGGGCCGCATCGAAATCCACCACGCCATCGAAGCCGGTGTCCTGGCCACGCGCCCACTGGTTGATCGCGGTGCGGGTGGCGGCCGATACCGGTTCGTAGCGCTCCGAATCGCCGAAGGGCGTCAGTGTGCCGAGATGAGCGCGGATGCCATGTGCATGCAGCCGGGTGGCCACCTGGCGGTAGCCCAGCAGCATGTCTGCCGCGCTGCGTCCCGGCAGCGGCTGTGCGCCGCCACCGTGGCGGATGTCATTGATGCCTTCGAACAGGATCACCTGGTCGGCGTCGGCCACTGCGATCACGTCGCGATCCAGCCGTGACAGTGCGCTGTGGCTGCGGCCATGGTCCAGCAGCTTGTTGCCGCTGATGCCCTGGTTGAGCACGACGAAGCGGTCCGGGCACGCCTGCTGCAGGCGCTGACCCAAGCGCTCGGGCCATTGGTTGAACGAGCCACGCGAGGCCGTCGCGCCCTCGGTGATGGAATCACCCAGGGCCACGATCACCTGCGGCCGGTCCGCGCGCTGCACCAGTACCGCAGAGAACACGTTCTGCTGGTAGCCCACGCGCACGCTGTCGGCCACCGCGTCCTGCTTTCCGTCGGCCACCCGCACCACCGTACGGCGCACTGCAGGGCGGGTGGGCTGCGGGAAGTACGCGGTCACGCTGATCTCCTGCAGGGCGGCAACCCGCAAGGGCAGTGCATCACTGAGCAGCGCTGCGCCCACCGGTACGTCGATGGACGTGCGTCCATCGACGGTGACCGGCAGCGCTGCGGCCTTGCCATCCTTCAGGCGTAACCGTACGTCTTCCACATGCAGCGGCGAGGTGCCCAGTTCGTTGCTGATGCGCAGCCGCAGCGCATCGCCCCTGCTACCCAGTCGCATGTCCTGGCGCACGGTCTGCGCTGCGAACTGCACGGGCGCGTCAGCGCTGCCATCCTTGCGGTCAGGCGCGGGCGAAGCGGTCCAGGCGGTGACCCAGACCGGTGCGGCCAGCGCCACGGGGGCGGCCACGGCGGTGCCGATGGCCAGGGAAAGCAGGGTGATCCAGCGCTGCATGGGCTTCGGTCCGGTCAGGAGAAGTAGGTGCCGCCGTTGACGTCCAGATTGGCGCCGGTGATGAACGCTGCCGCTGCCGACGCCAGGTAGACCGCCGCATCGGCGGCTTCGTCCGGCAGGCCCTGGCGACGCAACGGCGTCGCGCCGGCCACCGCCGTACGCACTTCCGGTTTGGTGAATTCGTCATGGAAGCGGGTGGCGATCATGCCGCAGCACAGTGCGTTGACGCGGATACCCTTCGGCCCCAGCTCCTTGGCCATGGCCCGGGTGAAGGTCATCACAGCCGCCTTGGCAGTGGCATAGATCGCCGCACCAGGGCCTCCGCCATCACGACCGGCCTGCGAGGCGAAGTTCACGATCGCCGCGCCTTCGCCCATGTGCGGTACCACCGCGTGGGTGGTCAGGTAGGTGGAGGTCAGGTTGAGGTCGATGACCTTGTGGAAGAACGCCGGGTCGATGTCGGCCAGCGGACGACGCTCGACCATGCCGCCGGCCACGTTCACCAGCACGTCGATGCGCTGGCCGAATGCAGCCTGCGTTGCTGCGACCAGGCCGGCCACGGCGGCGGGATCGGTGACGTCGGCGCGGTGGGCGATGGCCTGGCCACCGGCCGCCTTGATCAGCGCCAGCGTTTCCTGCGCGCTGGCTTCGTCGTTGGCGTAGTTGAGGCAGACGCGTGCACCGGCCGCAGCCAGCTTGATCGAGACGGCACGGCCGATATCACGGCCACCACCGGTGACGATGGCCACCTTGTCCTGGAACGACATGCGGGAAACTCCTTGGTTTGCGGGGGAATGCGAGGAAATGGGGGGCTCAACCGTCGGTGCGGTCGAGCTTGTGGATCGGCCCGGTCCACCACCACAGTGCGGCCAGCGACAGCGGCACCAGTGCGGCGACGAGGATGAAGATCGGTGCATAGGAATGGCGGGTCAGCACCGGCACCAGCCAGGTGGTGATCAACGTTCCGGCTACGGCGGCCAGGCCGCCGAGACCGGCCAGCGTGCCCACCGAGCGGCCGTCGAACAGATCGCCGGGCAGGGTCTGGATGTTGCCGATGGCGATCTGGAAACCGAACAGCACTGCTGCAATCGCCAGCACCGCAAACAGCGGCTGGTTGGCCAGTACCGCGCCCAGCAGGGCCGGTGCCATGATCACGCAGCCCAGCGAAATCGACAGCTTGCGCGCACGGTCCACGCTCTGGCCGGCATTGATCAGGCGCCCCGACAGCCAGCCGCCGCTCAGGCTGCCGAGCATGGCGCCGACGAAGGGCACCCAGGCGAACAGGCCGATCTGCTTGATGTCGAAGCCGAAGGTCTCGGCCAGATAGATCGGCAGCCACGATACGAACAGCCACCAGATCGGATCCAGCAGGAAACGGCAGGCGAGCATGCCCCAGCTCTGCCGGTGGGCCAGCAGCGAACGCACACCGACCTTCGGTGCATCCACGCGTTGCTGGCCAGCCTGGTCTTCCATGATCAGGCGCCGCTCGGCGTCACTCACCCACGGATGCTTGTCCGGGCCGGCGCGATAGACGAACAGCCATGGCAACAGCCACAGGAAGCCAAGTGCACCGACCAGCACGAAGGTGCCGCGCCAGCCAAGCCACAGGTACAGGCCGGCGATGGCCGGTGCCGAAACGATGGCACCGATGGACGCGCCCGCGTTGAAGATGCCCTGTGCGAGGGCACGCTCACGCGCGGGGAACCACTCGGCATTGGCTTTCACCGCGCCGGGCCAGGCACCGGCTTCGCTGATGCCCAGCATCGCCCGCACCACGCTGAAGGAGAGCATGGAGTGGGTGACCGAGTGCAGCGCGATCGAGATCGACCACACACTGATCGACAACGCGAACCCCAGCCGTGTCCCGATCATGTCGAACAGGCGCCCGAACAGGAACTGGCCGGCGGCATAGAACAGCATGAACACGGTCACCAGCAGTGCGTAATCGTCCTTGGTCGCGCCGACTTCCCTGGCGATCTCCGGCCACATCACCGCCAGTGCATTGCGGTCGATGTAGTTGATCACCGTGGCCACCGCGATCAGGCCGACGATCAGCCAGCGCACGGCCGAGCGCACCGGCACCTTGCGCAGCGTGGCCACGGCCGAGGGGCCGTTCATCGTGCCTCACCCTTGCTGCGGTCCATGCGCGCATGGCTGCCGCTCCAGCGGTAGGCATGGCCATCCACCGTCACGCTGTGTTCGCCCTTCGCGTCGCTGTCGTCGGCCACGCCGAGTGCGATGCGGGCGCCGCTGGCCAGGCGCAGCTCGAGCACCTCGGCATCATTGCCGCGGGTGCGGATGATCTGCTTGATGCGGCTGTCGGCACCGTGCACGTACTCGGCGGTGCCGTTGTACTCGCCATGCGGCTCCAGAACGCTGAAGAAGGTCACATCCTTCTGTCCTTCCACGCGCTGCAGCAGCGCCGGTTCGCGGCGCAGGTTGAACTCGGGATCATTGGCACCGCTCTCCACCAGCAACGCCTGCGCCGGCGCGCTGCTGCCGAAGCGGTAGGTGTAGAAGCGTCCGTCGAGCAGCCACGCCAGCGTGCGCGGCTCACTGCCGGCCTTGCTGCGTGCGTCCAGCCACAGGTGCTGGTAGCCGTTGTCGCTGCCGAGCACCGGGCGCTGGGCGGGGAAATGCTCGGCCTCGAAACCGGTGGTGACGATATGGCCGTTGAAGTGCAGCGGCAGGTCGTAGCGTGCAGCCTTGTCGCCGTGCACCTGCAGCAGGTCCAGCACCACCGGCAGGCCCAGTTCGGGGTGGCGCAGCAGTGCCTGGGTGCGGGTGAACACCACGCCCGGATAGGCATCGCGCATCGTCGCCGAGGCGATCTGGGTATCTGCGTCGGCCTGGAAGAAGCGCACCTGCGGGGCGAGTTCCTCACCGCGCTTCCAGTCGCCCTTGAAGTGGCTCTGCTCGTTCACCACCAGCGTGTTGTGGGCCACGGTCTGCTTGGCCCAGCTGCGGTTCTCGGCCAGATAGATGCCACCGCGCTTGGCTTCCACGTTGAGGAAGCGCGCCGCGCCGTAGTCGGTCACCACGGCGTTGCCATTGTCGTAGAACAGCCAGTTGAGCTTGTCGAAGTGGCCGTGGCCCATGCCCTGCATGGTGTCCTTCTGCACCAGCGCCTGGCCGCGTTCGCCGCCCATGCGCAGGATCGCCAGGCCGCCGCGTTCACCGTCCGGGCCGTCGCGCAGCAGCATCGGCCGGTAGTCGAACGGTTTGGCTTTGTTGGCTGCCAACGCCTGCGCCACCTGCAGCCCTTCCGGCGACAGCAGCAGGCGTTTCTGCTGCTGGGCGACCGACAGCAGACGGTCATCGCCGGCCTGCGCATAGGCGATGCCGATGCCAGCCACCAGCTCTTCGGTATCGATGCCCTTGTCCAGGATCGCATCGTTGATCGGGAAGAACAGGCCGTCGTAGCTGGTCTGCACCAGCACGTCCACCGCCTTCAGCAGCACGCCGTCGCGGCGCGCGAAGATCTTCCGCTGCGGCTCGTTGCGTTCGATCGCGTTGGCAAACAGCAGGAACGGCGCCAGCGCATAGCGCTGGTAGTAGGGGCCTTCCTCGTAATACCCATCGGGCGAGAACAGCAGGTCGATCTGCCGCAGGAAACCGAACTGGTCATCCTTGCGGCTGCCGCGCAGCGATTTCTCCACCAGTTCGCGATCACGCAGCACGTAGCCGGTCATGCCGGTGGCGGCCACCGCCCAGGTCGCGTGGTTGTGGATCTGGTCGTAGTTCTTCGGCTCGCTGGCCAGGAACTCGGCCATCGGCCGGAACACCTGCGATTCGATGGTCTGCCGATCCTGCGGCGACAGGGCATCGCGGATCGCGTCGTAGCCCTGGATGGCGTTGACCAGCCAGACCGAATCGTTGAGCACCTGCCAGAACACCCGGCCGGGAATCTGCCCGCGTCCTTCCGGATGCGGGCCGAGGGTCGGGTAGAGCTTGGCGTACTGCAGCAGCATGTCGCGCGAATAGGCGACATAGGCCTTGTCGCCGGTCAGCCGGTACAGGGTGCCGGCGGCCAGCAGTGCCTGGTAGTTGCGCTTGTGCTGCTCATGGGTGCGACCGCCGCCCTTGTCCTTCGGCACCGGCACGTCGATGCCGGCCTTCATCATCTTCTGCAGCGATTTCTGCGTACGCGCCTGTTCCTTGGCGAACCACGGATAGCGGCTGCCTTCGCTGGCCATCTGCTGCCACTGCGCGGCGGTCACCAGTACCGGCGCGGTATCGCCTTGTCGCGCGGCTGCGGCAGGTGCCGCATGCAGCGGTGCCGTCGGCAACAGGGTGAAGGGAGCGGCCAGGGCGAGGGCGAGCGCCAGACGGTGGGAACAAAGGGACAGCGGCTGCAACCTCATCGATCAACTCCGGTGCTGGTGCGTGACAGGGCAACCTCGCCCACCTTGGGATACCAGTCCACCCCCGTCTGTTCGCGCGGGGTCATTGCCAGCGCCGGATCGGCGCCGATGGTGGGCAGGGGCGTTGCCGGCACCCACAGGCTGCTGGCGGCCTGCTGCAGGGTAATGCTGGCGCTGCTCACCCCGCCCGGGAACACGCTGCTGGCCTGCGGCGACTGCACGTTGTTGCTGAAGGCGATGCCGGCCAGCGAACTGGCCGCATTCGGTGGATTCTTGCTGGTGCGGTTGACGATCAGGTTGCCGCTGAAGTGGCTGTTGCTGGCGGCGACCACGATGCCCTTGGTTTCGTCATGGCCCACACCGAAGCTGATCTTCGCCACGTCGACGAAGGTGTTGCGGCTGATGGTCGCGTTGACCACCGGCGCGTAGCCGGACAACGGCGGATTGGCCTGTGCATCCATCACCGCCAGTGCCGAGCGGTTGCTGGAGCCGGCCAGCCGTTCGAAGTAGTTGTTGCTGACGGTCTGGTCGGCATTGATGATGCGCACGCCGCCGGTGCCGGCCTTGTCGTCGCCGAGGAAGAGGTTGTCGACCACCCGGTTGCCGTTGCCATGGCGCAGGGTCAGCGCGCCGGCCGAACGATAGAACACGTTGCCGCGGAAGGTATTGCCGCCGGACTTGTTGGAGACGATCTCGGTCTCGCCATCGCAGCCCTCGAACCAGTTGTTCTCCACCGTGCTGTTGGAATCGCTCAGCGAGGTGTCGCTGGTGCCGACGCGGATCGTCTCTCCGCCATTGACGCCCAGCGCTGGCCGCGGGCCGAACCAGTTGTGGTCGATGCGGTGCTGGTTGTCCAGGCCCTGGGTGGCATCGCGCACCACCACCACCGTCGGGCCAGCGTTGGTCTTGCCGCGCAGCTGGCTGTGGTCGAGGCGGTTGTTGCTGCCGTACAGCGACACCCAGTAGTCCTGGTCGCTGCCATCGGGGTTGCTGTAGTCATCGATGACCAGGCCGGTGACGCGGCTGTGGCTGGCCACTGCCTTGCTCGACTCGCGGAACGCCACCACGGCGTCGCCCGGGGTGTAGCCGTTGCGGAATACCAGGTTGGAGACCTGCAGGTAGCTGCCGGCCAGGCGCAGGTCCGACCCCCCGCTGAGGATCACCTTGCCCGGCGTCTGCGCGCGCAGCACGATCGGGGCGGCGGCGGTGCCCTGGCCCTTCAGCAGCAGGCGCGCATCGGTCCAGGTGCCATCGGCCAGCACGATTTCATCGCCGGGTTGCAGGGCGGCAGCGGCGGTGGCGAACTCGGCGGCATCATGGACCAGCCAGCTTGCAGCATTCGCCGGCAAACTGGTCAGGCAGGTTGCCAGTCCAATTGCCAGGCAGTATCCAAGGGTGGGTTTCGAAAGGCGGTGCGAAGTCGGTTGAATGCGCATGAAGTCCTTCCAGAGACGGCGATGCCGCGGTTTCGGAGTGGGTGTGCATACCACTTGGTAGGTGTGTTGTAAGCCACGTTGCGCGCAAAGTCATGCTGCATCAGCACATGAAATGCCGGGCAACCGGTCTGAATCAAAGGTATTACGAAAAATCCAGTCCAGTTGGTTGACATTTCTGTGTCGGCGTGTCGAAGCTGCGTCCCACGCCTACCGTCCGGGCGATCCTTTGGGAGGAGGAAAACCATGCGGCAACCAGCCGGAGTTGTACGTCGTACACCGTTGTCACCCACACCGCTGATCGTGGCACTGCTCGCTGCGCTGGCGGCTTCACCGGCCGTGCAGGCGCAGTCTGCCGGCAGCGGTTCCGGGCAGGACGCCACCACCCTGGACCAGGTCCAGGTCACCGGCATCCGCGAATCGATGCAGAGCTCGATCAACAAGAAGCGCGACGACACGGTGATCGCCGATGTGTTGTCGGCCGATGACATCGGCGACCTGCCCGCGCCATCACTGGCCGATGCGATCGAAACGCTGACCGGTGCCGCCTCGACCCGCGACAAGACCGGCGCATCGGAAATCTCGATCCGTGGTCTCGGCGCCTTCCTCAGCAGCACCAATTTCAACGGCCGCGAGATCACCAACGGCAGCGGCGACCGCTCGGTGAACTTCAACATGTTCCCGGCCGAGCTGATCAATACGGTGGCGATCTACAAGACCCAGCGTGCCGACATCATCGAAGGCGGTGTCGCCGGCACCATCGGGCTGGAAACGGTCAAGCCGCTGGAGTACGGCAAGCGCTCGGCGCAGATCGATCTGCGCGGCAGCTGGGCCGAGTATGACAAGAAGTACCGCGACGACGATGGCATCGGCTATCGCGGTACCGCCAGCTACATCGACCAGTTCGAATTCGGCAACGGCCAGAAGCTCGGCATCTCGCTGGGCATCCAGCGGCTGGAGGGCACCGATCCGGAGGAGAGCATCACCAGCGGCTCCACCTGGTATGCCTGCGATGGCAGGCAGAACGTGGCCAATGCCAACTGCAATGAGGTCAGCGCCCAGGCCATCGCCAACGGCGCGCCGTACTATCTGGTGCCAAGCAGCCGCATCTATCGCCTGAAGCAGGAACGCAATGACCGCCAGAGCGAATTCGCGGCGATCCAATGGCGGCCCAACGACGTGGTCGAGGTCAACCTCGATTTCGAACATACCGAGCGCAACTGGGACGAGGACCGCAGCGACCTGAGCCTGTCCAATGCACGACGCGGCATCACCCAGCGCGAGGTGGGCGAGGATGGCATCGTCCGCCACCTGCATGGCAGCACTTCCATCGATTCGACCTCCAACCGCTACTGGCGCGGCGAGGAATACACCGGCGGTGGCCTCAATCTGATCCTGCGCCCCAGCCCGGCCTGGGAGCTGTCCACCGATCTTTCCTATTCGCATACCAATCGCCTGGACAGCGAGCGCATGACCCGGCTGCGCGCCAACCAGCGCGACGTCAACAACGCCATCGTGCCGGGCATCAGCAGTGGCGCCACCGGCTATGTCGACTACGACTGGGACTGGCATGGCGAGGTGCCGAGCGTCGCGCTGGCGCCGAACTTCGACCCGAACAACTGGGATGCCTACACCGGCGCGGCGCGGGTGACCTCCAGCGCGACCGAGAACGACCACAAGATCAAGGCCGGCCGCTTCGATGCCAGCTTCATGCCCGAGTCCGGTTTCTTCACCCGCATCAAGGGCGGCGTGCGCGCCAGCCAGGCCGACTACCGCCTGCGCGACAACACCCTGGTGACCGACTACGACCAGCGCGTAGCGGCCGACAAGGCGAAGATCATTGCCGCCAACCGTGCCTGCCGTGCACCATTCCCGCAGGACGATTTCATGGATGCGGCCAGCGGCAATACGATCTCCTCGTGGGCGTACTTCGATCCGAGCTGCCTCTACGCATCCTTCCGCGGCACCAGCGACAGTGGCCTGGACCCGGACTTCCAGGACCCGAACAACGTCGATGTGACCGAGAAAACCCGCGCGCTGTACCTGATGGGTGAATTCAGCAGCACGCTGTTCGGCCTGCCGGTCACCGGCAATGTCGGCCTGCGCTGGGTCAAGACCGACGTGCGTTCGGAAGGCGTGCGCACCGACCTGGCGGTCATCGACAACGGCGACGGCACGATCCGCTTGCAACCCACTGGTGATTTCACCACCCAGGTGTTCAAGGCGGGCAACGACAAGCTGCTGCCAAGCCTGAATGCCGCATTCGAGCTGAAGCCGGACCTGTTGCTGCGGGTGGGCGCGTACCGGGCGATGTCACGCCCGGATATCGCCGCACTCGGTGCCGGGCGAACCATCAATGTCAGCAGCGATGCCACCTATACCGGCCTGGCCGACGCGCTGGACGACATCAGTGCCAGCGGCAATCCGGCTGCGCAGCCGCTGATGTCCTGGAACGGCGATGTCTCGCTTGAGTGGTATGCGAACCCGGACACGCTGCTGGCCGGTGCGGTGTACTGGAAGCAGTTCAACGGCGGCACCGCCACCGCGCTGGTGCCGGAGACCTACACCCTCAACGGACAGACGGTGACCGTGCCGGTGCGCCAGCAGGTGACCACCGATGAAGACAGCACCCTGACCGGTATCGAGCTCAGTGCTACCCACCGGTTCTCGTACCTGCCCAAGCCGTTCGATGGCCTCGGCTTCAAGGTCAGCTACAACTATGCCGACGCCGACTACCAGACCCAGGATTCGCGGTTGGGCGAGCAGTTGGCCGCCGATGGATCGATCATTCCGGCCATCGTTCCGCCGGCCGGCCTGAGCGGCTTCTCGCGGCATGTGCTGTCCGGTTCCCTCTACTGGGATGTGGGCCGCTTCAACATCCAGGCCATCGGCAAGTTCCGTTCGCACTATTACCAGGACTTCACCGGCAACACGGCGCAGCAGAACCGCTACTACGATGACAACACCAGCGTCGACCTGCGCCTGCGTTACCGGGTGAACAAGCAGCTGTCGCTGTCGCTGGAACTGATGAACCTGACCGACGAGCCACGCGTGGCGTACCAGCCGCTTTACGGGAATTTCCGCGAGGTGGTGAGCTACGGGCGGCGCGCGTATTTCGGTGTACGATACAAGTTCTGAACAGGGCGGCGCGGCCAATGGTCGCGCCGTCGCTCCAACCGGACCCGCACCGTGCCCGGTGGCCGGGGACGGGCCCGGAGGGAACCGCCAAGGGTCAGCCGCATGTCCGCCAACCGTCTCTACCAGACCATCGCCGCCAAGCTCCGCAAGCTGATCGAGGATGGCGAATATCCGTCGGGTTCGCGCCTGCCGGGCGAACGTGAACTTGCCGAACGCTTCGGCGTCAGCCGGGTCACCATCCGTGAGGCGGAAATCGCCCTGGAAGCGCAGGGCTGGATCGCGATCCGTATCGGTTCGGGCGTCTATGTGAAGCCGCGCCCGGCCCAGGCTGCCGGCGGGCTGCCCGATATCAGCGCCTTCGACCTGACCGCGGCGCGTGCCGTGTTCGAAGCGGAAGCTGCAGCGCTGGCGGCAAGCAATATCGATGAGGCCGGCATCGCCGAGCTGCAGGTGCTGGCTGAAGCGCTGTGCCGGCGTGACCTTACCGATGAAGAGGCCGGCGACTACGACCGCCGCTTCCACCTGGCCATCGCCCGCCTGTCGGGCAACCCGGTGGTCGAGTATTTCGTGCAGCAGATCTGGCGCATGCGCAGCGAGCTGCCGCGGGTGACCGAGGTCTACGCACGGGTGTGCCATGACGATGGTGCCAGCCGCGCCGACGAGCACATGGCGATCTTCGAGGGGCTGCGCGCGCGCGATCCCGTCGCTGCACGCAATGCGATGCGCCATCACTTCCAGCGCCTGTTCGAGGCGATGCTGGAGGCGACCGAAAGCCAGGCGCTGGCCGAGATCCGCCGGCAGACCCAGCAGGACCGCGAGCGCTTCCTGGCCACGACCCGGATCTGAGCGGGTTCATCCTGCAGCGCCGGGCCACGCTCGGCTGCTTTCGGCTGGAACGTGCGGTACCCGCACCGCCTGCATCCACGCGCTATGCTGGGCTCCGGACGTCTCCCATAAGGAAAGCGCGATGTTCCCGACCATGTTCTTCAGCGCGGTGCTGGCCTTCGTGGCCGTGGTCATCCTGTTCAAGGCAGTGCGGATGGTGCCACAGGGCTATGAGTGGACCGTCGAGCGGTTCGGCCGTTACACCCATACCATGTCGCCCGGCCTGCATTTTCTGATCCCGATCGTCTACGGGGTGGGGCGCAAGGTGAACATGATGGAACAGGTGCTGGACGTGCCCGGCCAGGAAGTGATCACCAAGGACAACGCCGCCGTGCGCGTCGATGGCGTGGTGTTCTTCCAGGTACTGGACGCGGCCAAGGCCGCCTACGAGGTATCGGTGCTGGAAGTGGCGATGATCGCCCTGGTGCAGACCAACATCCGTACCGTGATCGGCTCGATGGACCTGGATGAATCGCTCAGCCAGCGCGAGGTGATCAACGCCAAGCTGCTCAGCGTGGTCGATCATGCGACCAACCCGTGGGGCGTGAAGGTCAACCGCATCGAGATCCGCGACATCCAGCCGCCGCGCGACCTGCTCGATGCGATGGCACGGCAGATGAAGGCCGAGCGCGAGAAGCGCGCGCAGATCCTCGAGGCGGAAGGTTCGCGGCAGTCCGAGATCCTGCGTGCCGAAGGCGAGAAGCAGGCCACGGTGCTGGAAGCGGAGGGGCGGCGCGAGGCCGCATTCCGCGACGCCGAAGCGCGCGAGCGCCTGGCCGAAGCCGAAGCCAAAGCGACCCAGGTGGTGTCGGCGGCAATCGCCGACGGCGACGTCCAGGCCATCAACTACTTCATCGCCCAGAAGTATGTGGAAGCGTTCAAGGAACTGGCCACGTCGCCGAACCAGAAGCTGGTGCTGATGCCGATGGAGGCCAGCGGAGTGATTGGTTCGATCGCCGGCGTGGCCGAGCTGGCCAAGCAGGCCCTGTCCAACCAGGAAACCCGGCCGCCGGCAAAGCGGCCGCCACCGATCGGAGGCTGACATGCGCTGGGAAGTCGTTGCCTGGGGTGCGTTGGCCTTGCTGCTGTTCGCCGCCGAAGCGCTGGCGCCCGGCGCGTTCATGCTGTGGATCGGCATCGGTGCGGCGGCGGTGTTCGCGCTGGTAGCGGTGTTCGCCGATATCCCGGTGCTGTGGCAGGTGGTCGCTTTCGTGGTGTTGAGCGTGCTGTCCATCCAGTGCTACCGGCACTGGGGCAAGCCGCGTGCGCGGCAGAGCGACGCGCCGCTGCTGAACCGCCGCGCTGAACAACTGGTCGGGCGGGTGGTGCCCTTGCAGCAGGCCATCGTTGCCGGGCAGGGCAGGGTCAGCATCGACGACGCGTCGTGGCAGGTGAGTGGGCCGGAGCTGCCGGCCGGCACGCTGGTGCGGGTGGTGGCGGTGCAGGGCAGTGCGCTGGTGGTCGAGGCGGTCGCCTAGGGTTTCCAGCCAACGGCGCAGCCCCTTGTGGGTGGTCGCTGAAAGCAGATGCTGGGTTGGGTCGGGCGGGTGGGCTGTGCAGGGGGCGCCGCAAGTACGTCCTTGTAGGCTTGGCCGCGGCATCCATGCCGCGGACACCCCTGCCCAGCCCACCCGCCCGACCCCCGACAGTTTCCGTGCGCGTCCAGACCACGGAAAAGAAATCAAAAGCGGGAAGCAAACGCCGGTCGCTGCGCTCTGTGTGCCCGGGGTCGGATTCCTTTCCGCAGGCAAGGGCTTCGACACTTCTCTCCATATATGTATCGACATCCACAACCGCTCTTGCCTTCCGTCCCGTCATCGGGAACCTGTCGGGGTGGGGCGGTGTGAGGTGGAGGGACCGCAGGCGCCATGGATGGCGCCTACGAGCCTACACGGACGTACTTGCGGCGCGTCCCGCAACCCCACATCGCCCCACCAGCCCACAGACGTCGCCGAGCCGATACGCTTTGGCCGTTGCCGTTGCCTGGCTTGTAGAAAGCGCCCGCCGGCCGCAGGCCGGCCAACATCCCCCCGCTGCGCTGCGGCGCGACCTGCGGCCGACCGATCTGGGATAATGCGCGTTCTTGTTTCCTCTGCTGCCGGACCCGGTCATGACCCAGAAGACGCTGCTCAACGATACCCACCGCGCCCTTGGCGCCAAGATGGTCGATTTCGGGGGTTGGGACATGCCCATCCACTACGGCTCGCAGCTGGACGAGCACCACCTGGTGCGTCGTGAGTCGGGCGTGTTCGACGTCAGCCACATGACCGTGGTCGACCTGCGCGGCGACCAGGTCAAGCCGTTCCTGCGCCGCCTGCTGGCCAACTCGGTCGACAAGCTCAAGGCCACCGGCAAGGCGTTGTACTCGTGCATGCTGAATCCGCAGGGCGGCGTCATCGACGACCTGATCGTCTATTACCTGGGCGAGGACTTCTTCCGCATGGTGGTCAACGCCTCCACCCGCGAGAAGGATCTGGCGTGGCTGCGCGAGCAGGCTGCGCCGTTCAACGTCTCGGTCGAACAGCGTCCGGACCTGGCGATCCTCGCCGTGCAGGGGCCGCAGGCGCGCGACATCGTCATCGGCCTGGCCCGCGAAGCCGACCGTGAGTCGCTGGGCAAGCTCGGCCGTTTCGCCGCGCTGCAGGTGCAGTCCGACGACGGCGTTGAACTGTTCGTTGCCCGCACCGGCTACACCGGCGAAGACGGTTTCGAGATCCTGCTGCCGCAGGATGCCGTGGTCGCGTTCTGGAACCGCCTGCTTGCTGCCGGCGTGAAGCCGGCCGGTCTTGGCGCGCGCGATACCCTGCGCCTGGAAGCCGGCATGAATCTGTACGGCCAGGACATGGACGAAGCAATCAGCCCCTACGAAGCGGCGCTGGCCTGGACGGTGTCGCTGGACGAGGGCCGCGACTTCATCGGCCGCGACGTGCTGGAGGCGCAGAAGGCGGCTGGCAACGCACGTCAGATGATCGGCCTTGTGATGGATGAGAAGGGCGTGCTGCGCCATGGCCAGGCGGTCACCACTGCCGGCGGCCAGGGCGAGATCCTGTCCGGCACCTTCTCGCCGACCCTGGCCAAGGGCATCGCATTCGCGCGCGTGCCGGCCGGTGAACTCGGTCAGGTCACCGTCGACATCCGCGGCCGTCAGGTGCCGGTGCGGGTGGTCAAGTTCCCGTTCGTGCGCGAAGGCCAGGCCCAGCCCGGCGTGCTTGGCGACGCCTGATCCAAACATGCCGGTCGTCACTGCCAGCAGTGGCGGCCGGTTGGTTACACTAGCCCCGTTTTTTCCACCCCCTGCATATCTCTGGAGCAGTCCCATGAGCGAGATCCCCGGCGACCTCAAGTTCCTCAAGTCCCATGAGTGGGCCCGTGTCGAAGGCAATGGCCGCGTGACCGTCGGTATTTCCGACCACGCCCAGGGCCTGCTGGGTGACCTGGTCTACGTCGAGCTGCCCGAAGTCGGCGCGACCGCCAAGGCCAACGAGCAGATCGCGGTCGTCGAGTCGGTGAAGGCCGCCTCCGACGTCTACAGCCCGATCAGTGGCACCATCGTCGAGGTCAACTCGGCACTGGCCGACAAGCCGGAAACCATCAACGAAGACGCCTACGGCGATGGCTGGATGTTCGTCGTCGAAGTGTCCAACAGCGACGAGCTCAACGAGCTGCTGGACCCGGACGCGTACGCCGAAGGCCTGGAAGACGAAGAGCACTGAGTCGTCGTTTCCCCGGTACGAAAACGGCCACCCTCGGGTGGCCGTTTTCGTTTTGGGGGAGGCTTCGAACTTATGCCGGCCGGTTCGCCGCATGCCATCGCCATGGCATCAGTCGGTGTTGAGCGCGGGCAAAAGGCGTGCGCAGTTTTGCGCAAATCCGCGTTTCCACCCCCGCAGCGGCGCGCCCGGATGTGAAAAGTTTTTGGCCTTGTTGCAGGTCCGTTGTGCTGGCGTTGGCGCGTGCGTTGCCATGCATGGCCGCGTCGCCGCGTGGCGTTCCGCTTCAGGCCCCTACATGACGCAGAGTGCTTATTTCAAGTGTTTTTTCTTCGCTGTTCGTGCGCAGTTGATGGTAGCGACGATGCGCGATGCAGTGTTTGCCGGCGCTCGCGGAGGAACATCGGCAGGCGCGGGAAGGGCTTCCGGGACGCGGCGGATGTGAAAATTTTTCGCGGGGGTTGTTGACAGTAAAAAAAACCGTGATTAGGTTTCGCCTCAGCAGACCTTGCCTGCCAAACCGAGTGCGCAGAATCAATCGTCCGATGCGAAGCAGCCCCTCGAAGACCACCGCGATCCTCAAGACGGTGGACATGGCTCCGCTTCCCCCGGAGAAATGCAAGGCGACCCCTGTTCCGATGCCTGCTCCGCCGATCGTGGCGGGCATCACCGCATCCGTAACGGCGCGCCCGACGCGCCGGCGGTCCCCGCACGCAGCATGGGCGGGTTTGATCCACCTGGGCGTTTCAACTCCCTATCACTGACGAGGAGCCATCACCATGGCAACCAAGAAAGCTGCGAAGAAAAAGCCCGCCGCCAAGAAAGCGGTGAAGAAGGTCGCCAAGAAGGCCGCTGCCAAGAAGGCAGTGAAGAAGGTCGCGAAGAAGGCGACCGCCAAGAAGGCAGTGAAGAAGGCTGCCAAGAAGGTCGCCAAGAAGGCCACGGCGAAGAAGACAGTGAAGAAGGCTGCGAAGAAGGTAGCCAAGAAGTCCGCTGCCAAGAAGGCCGTAAAGAAGACCGCGAAGAAGGCCGTCAAGAAGGTAGCCAAGAAGGCCGCCAAGAAGACTGCCAAGAAAGCCGCCAAGAAGACCACTGCCCGCAAGCCGGCCAAGAAGGTCGCCAAGAAGGCAGTGAAGAAGGCGACAAAGAAGACCGCCAAGAAGGCAGTGAAGAAGACTGCGAAGAAGGCGACCAAGAAGGCTGCCCCGAAGAAGGCTGCCAAGAAGGTTGCCAAGCGCAAGCCGGCCGCCCGCAAGAAGAAGGCCGCTCCGGTGGCCCTTCCGGCAACTCCGGCACCGCTGATCTAAGTACTTCCCGATAGCCGTACCCTGAGACCCCTTCCCCGACTGCCCAGCGGGGAGGGGGTTTTTTTATGGGCTGTGTGCGCCTGGCCAGCTGCGTTCACCCGCTGCGTCGCAGGGAAACCGCTCGACCAGGAAATCCACGAAGCTGCGCAGCCGGGTCGAGTGATAGCGGTCGTGCGGATAGACCACGTGCATGGGCCGACCGTGCCGGCCATGTTCCGGCAGCAACGGGACCAGGCTACCCGCATCGATGTCTGCTGCCAGCAGCAGGCTCGACTGCAGGATGATGCCCTGGCCCTGCAGCGCGGCCAGTCGCAACGCTTCGCCGTTGTTGATCTGCAACCGTCCCGAAGGCGGCGCTGGCAATGCCACTTCGTTGCCCAGCCAGTGCGACAGCGCAGCCGGATCCAGCGACAGGCATTGATGCTGCTGCAGCTCCTGCGCGTTGTGCGGCGTGCCATGCCGTGCGAGATAGGCCGGCGATGCACACAGGGTCAGCCGGTAGGCGCTGAGCGGACGCGCTACGAGATGCGTGGCGTCGGCCAGCGTGCCGATGCGGATGGCGGCCTCGAACCCCTCATCGGCCAGTTCGACCACGCGATCGGTCAGGACCAGTTCGACACTGACCTCGGGGTAGCGGTCCATGTAGGTCGACAGTGCCGGCACCAGCGCATGTGTGCCGAAGATCACCGGTGCACTGATCCGCAGCGTGCCCGCCGGTGCCAGGTGGTGATGCTGGGCCTGCGCATCGGTTTCCTCCACCAGGCGCAGGATCTCTTTGCAGCGGCCGTAGTAGGCCTCACCGAAAGCGGTCATGTGCTGCCGACGGGTCGTGCGGTTCAATAGCTGCATGCCCAGCCGTTCTTCCAGGGCGCGCAGGTGCTTGCCGGCCATCGTCGCGGAGATGTCCAGTGCCGATGCCGCGGCACTGAGGCTGCCCTTTTCCACGGCCAGCACATAGACCTGCATGCTCTCCAACAGGTTCATCTGACACCCCGGGTTCTGAATGTTGAAACCTCGCCGGAGTTTATCAATCGAGGGTGTTCAAAGAGCATGTCCGCACGGCCAGATGGGCCGGCAGAACCTGACAGGGCAACACATGAAACTGGATCTTGAAGAACGTACCGCGCTGGTCACCGGCGCAGGCAGTGGCATCGGCGCAGGTGTTGCGCGGGTATTGGCGACGCAGGGTGTGCGCGTGGCGATCACCGCGCGGCGGCAGGCGCCGTTGCAATCGGTGGCGGCCGCGATCGAGGCGGCGGGTGGACCGGTACCCGTCGTGTTGGTGGGCGATCTGACCGACGCCGACGATGTGCAGCGCATCGCCAGCGCTTCGCTGCAGGCGCTGCAGCACGTGGACATCCTGGTCAACGCGGCCGGTGGCGCACGGTTGGCCGGGGTGGCCGCAGCAGACGAGGTGTGGGACGAGGCGATGGCACTGAACTTCTCGGCGGCACGACGGCTGACGCAGGCGTTGCTGCCGTCGATGCGGGCCAATGGCTGGGGGCGTGTGATCAACCTCAGCGGGTCGATGGAGCCGCGTGCGGTGAATGCCGCGAGCCCGGCGAAGGCGGCGCTGCATCTGTGGAGCAAGGGGCTGTCCTGCGACGTGGCGGGCGAGGGCATCACCATCAACTCGATCGCGCCGGGGCGGATCAACAGCGCGCAGATCCTGGATCGGCTGCATCCCACCGAAGAGAGCCGGCGTGAGTTCATCGCCCGCAACATCCCGATGGGGCGTTTCGGCGAACCAGAGGAGGTGGCGCACCTGGTTGCGTTCCTGGCGTCGCCGTTGGCGGGGTACATCACCGGGGCGGTGATTCCGGTGGATGGCGGAATGCACTACTTCGCCCACTAGCATCCCGGGCGCGCCTGATTCTACGAAACGGTGAAGGCAGGGATGCTCAGCGCTGCGTAAACAAGCGAAAAGGGCGACCCGTAGGCCGCCCTTCTGTTTACGGTCGAGCTCGCCAGCTCAGCGCGGCGAGGCCACCGCGCGGTTGCCCGAAGCGCCCTTGCCCTTGCGCTTGTCCTGCTGTGCCGGGGTGGCGCCCTCGGCCATCAGGTTGTCGCTGCCGAAGTCGGTGTCCACGTCCAGCCAACGCTGCGACGGCAGGCCGAGGGCTGCGTCGAGCACGGTCGGCAGCAGGCCGCTGGGCAGGCCGCTTTCGCCGTTCCACATGATGGCGATGCCGAGGTCGCGCTCGGGCACCAGTGCAACAAGGCCGCGGTAGCCCTGCACCGCGCCGGCATGGAACACGACATCGTGACCGGCGTAGTCGAAGGTGCGCCAGCCCAGCGCGTAGCCGGCCGAGTGCAGGCGTTCGCGGCGCCAGCCCGAACGCATCTCGCCCGGTGTGTTGATCAGGCTGGAGTGCAGCGTGGCCAGCAGCGGCGCCGGCAGCACGTCCGGACGGTGGCCGGTATGGGCCAACAGCCACTGCGCCATGTCACTGGCACTGGCGTTGACGCCGGCAGCAGGGGCGACGCGGTAATAGGTCGGCTTCGGCGTCAGCGATACCCAGCCATTGCGGCTGCGCACGTGCGGGCGCGCCCAGCGCGAGCTGGCCTGGATGCCGGCCAGGCCGAGGCTGGCATCGTTCATGCCGAGCGGCTTGAAGATGCGGCGTTCGACCGACTGCTCGTAGAAGCTGCCGGAGGCGGCATACACGACGTCGCCGATCAGGCTGAAGGCCACGTTCTGGTAGGCGTAGCAGTCGCCCGGCAGGCACTTCAGGCTGGTGTTGGCCAGCTTCTGGGTCAGCGCGTAGTACTCGGCATTGCCTTCGATGTCGCGGTCATAGGCGTTGTACGGCAGGCCGACGCGGTGGCTGAGTACATCGGCCACGGTCAGGCGGTCGGTGGCCTCCGGCGAGTTCAGGCGGAAGCCCGGCACGTAATCGGTGACCTTGCTGTCCCAGCGCAGGGTACCGTCGTTGACCAGCAGGCCGGCCATGGTGCCGGCAAAGGCCTTGGACAGCGACGCCAGGCGGAACACGGTGTGGGCGTCGACCGGCAACGGGTTGTTGACGTCGGTGACGCCGTAGCCGCGCGCGCTGAGCACGCGGCCGCCCTGCACGATGGCTACTGCCATGCCCGGCACGCGCTCGCCATAGGTGAGCTGCTGCGCCATCGATTCGATGTTGGCGACGTTGAAACCGGCAGCGGGCAACTGCACCTGCGGCACCAGCCCGGTGCGGTAGGCCGCAGGCTGGGTGTGGGCGACGGCGCCACCGGCAGCCGTTTCGATGTTGGTCGGCATCGGCGGCAACGCCGGCGGGGTCTGCGCGGTGGTGGACAAGGCAAGGGGCATCAACATGCCCAGCAAACCGGTGGCCGCCGAACGGATCGGACGACGCAGGCTGTTCTTTTTCATCGGTTGGAACCCGTGCGCGACTGCTGGGGATGATTCTAGCGCCGCTTTTCGCCTGTGCACAAACAAAGCGAAGATGAATGCGCATCTCGTTGAAAAAGTTGGATTTTTGACGCCAGAAAAGCGTGTATCACAAGGTGTCCGCCGGGCCAGTCCGTGACACTGCGTTGCAGCCATCGGCGCCGCCTGCGCTGGCGATGTTGCAGTGCATTGGATAACGTACGCGCTTCACTGCCCCCGGAGCCTGCCATGCCGCTGTCCAACCGCCGTTTGCGGGCGAGGGGAGCCGCGTGAGCGCGGCGCGGGAGAGCGGGGCACTGAAGGGCCTGCTGGCCGCGCTGCGCGAGTCGCCGGCGCTGTGGTGGTCGTTCCTGTACTTCTTCTGCCTGCTCAGCGGCTACTACGTGCTGCGGCCGGTACGCGAGGCGATGGCCGCTTCGGCCGACCTGGAGACGGTGTTCCCGGCGGCGTTGATCGCCTGGTTCGCCAGCCATGGCATCGCCCTGAAGGACTTCGTCCTGCAGTTCCTGTTCTCCTGCGTGTTCGTGATCATGCTGGTGCTGCAGCCGGTCTATGGCTGGCTGGTCAGCCGCTTCCCGCGGCGGGTGTTCCTGCCGGCGGTGTACGGCTTCTTCATCGCCACCCTGCTGGGCTTCTACGCACTGTTCGACAGCGGCGTACCGGGGCGGGGCATGGCGTTCTTCTTCTGGATCACCGTGTTCAACCTGTTTGCGGTCGCGGTGTTCTGGAGCTTCATGGCCGATGTGTTCTCCAATGCGCAGGCGCGGGCCTACTACGGCTACATCGGTGCGGCCGGCACTGTTGGCGCCTTCCTCGGCCCGATCATCACCAGTGCGCTGGTGCAGCGGGTGGGCATCGCCAACCTGATGCTGGTTTCGGCCGGCTTCCTGGTCGTGTGCCTGTTGTGCATCTGGCGCCTGCGCCACTGGGCGGTGCTGCGCGAGCGTGAGCAGCAGCTGGTGTCGGGTGAGCAGCCGATGGGCGGCAGCGTGCTCGATGGCCTGAAGCTGATCGTGCGCGAGCCCCTGCTGCGCTGGCTGGCGATCATGGTGGTGTTCGGCGTGGGTGTCGGCACCTTGCTGTACAACCAGCAGGCCAGCATCGTGCGTGCCTCGTTCAACGATGCAGGCGCTGCCACCGCCTTCTTTTCGCGCATCGACCTGGCGGTGAACGCGCTGGCGCTGTTGATGCAGCTTGGGCTGACCCGCTGGCTGCTGTCGCGCCACGGCATCGCCCCGGCGTTGCTGATTCCCGGTTTTGCGATCCTGATCGGCTTCTCGGTGCTGGCCGCATCGCCGATGCCGCTGATGGTGGCGGTGGTGCAGGTGATGACCCGCGCCAGCGAGTTCGCCCTGGCCAAGCCTGCCCGCGAAACCATCTACACCCGCGTGGACCGGCAGTGGCGCTACAAGGCCGGCGCGGCGATCGACACGGTGGTGTACCGCGGCGCCGACCTGACCTTCGCCTGGCTGCACAAGGGGCTGTCGTTGTTCGGTTCACACGTGGTGTTCATCGGTGGTGTAGCCGTCGCTGGCTTGATGACCCTGGCGGCGTTCGGTGTGCTGCGCGAAGAGAAGAAGCTGCCGCGCGACCGTTGATTTTCCGGGGTCGGATCCCTTTCCCGCAGGGAAAGGGATCCGACCCCATTCTCCATCCCTGTCCAAGGAACTGCCCATGTACTGGATCGCGCTCGCCCTGACCCTGCTGGTCGCCCTGCTGCACGTTTATTTCCTGGTGCTGGAGATGTTCCTGTGGACCCGGCCGCTGGGCCTGAAGACGTTCCGCAATTCACCGGAGAAGGCGGAGACCACGCGCGTGCTGGCGGCCAACCAGGGCCTGTACAACGGCTTCCTGGCGGCGGGCATCGTGGTGGGGCTGGTGCTGGCGCAGCCGGTGCTGGTGACGTTCTCGCTGGTGTGCGTGGTGGTGGCGGGGTGCTATGGCGCCTACAGCGTGAGCCGGCGTATCTTCATGATCCAGGCGGTGCCGGCGATCCTGGCGTTGGTGTTTCGCGCACTGGCGTGATTTCCGGCCAACGGCGCAGCCACTCGTGGGTTGGTCGCGTAGAGCTGTCATGGGGTTGGTCGGGCGGGTTGGGTTCGCGGGGGACGCCGCAAGTACGTCCCTGTAGGCTTGGCCGCGGCATCCATGCCGCGGACACCCCCGCGAACCCAACCCGCCCGACCCCTGACAGGTTCCGTGCGCGGCCAGCCCACGGAGAAGAAAAGAAGATCAAGAGCAACAGCGGGTCGCTGCGCTCGTGGGTTCTGCGCGCATGAAAAAAGCGGCCACCGGGCCGCTTTTGTTTTTGCTTTGCTCTTCTTTTTTCTCTTGCGTGGGTGGGCGCCGCAGCGATCTGTCAGAGGCCGGAGGGATGGGATGCGCAGGGGCGTAAGCGCCATGGATGGCGCGCCCGAGCCTACAGGGACGTATTCACGGCGTCCCCTGGGCATCCCACCCCTCCGGCCCAACCGATGAACCGCTTTTCAGCATCCACCCACGAGGGGCTGCGCCGTTCGCGGCAACATCACTTCGCCGGCGACACCCACATGTCGATGACCGCGCTGAACACCTCCGTCCCCGCGCGGTCGCGCACACTCACCGTCACCGGCAACGCATAGCCTTCGGTCGCCACCACGATCGGCTGCGCCGGCAATGCCGTCGCCTGCAGCGTGCCGCGCGCCTTGGCCAGGTACTGCACCTGCATGCCCTTCGGGATCCAGCGCATGCCCTTGGGCAGCGACGCATCGACCATCAGCCCGGCGGTCAGTTCGGCCAGGTTGCACATTGCGATCGCGTGCACCGTGCCGATGTGGTTGCGCACCTTGCGGCGGTCGGCCAGCGTGCCCTCGCAGCGGCCGTTCTCCAGGCGCGTGATGCGCGGGGCGATGCTGGCGAAATAGGGCGCCTTGAAGCACACCGCGCGCGAGAACAGCCAGGTACCGGCAGGCCAGCGCTGCAGGCGGTGGTAGAGCGAAAGCAGGGGCGTGGACATGGCGGTTTCCGGTCGGCGGACAAAGCGACGGCGGGCAAGGCCCGCCGTCGAGGCAACGCGTGTCGCGGGCGATCAGGCCGCCTGCGAGTGCGGGTCCTTGTTCTGGCGGTCGTAGTAGCTGGCCGCGCGCAGTTCGTGGGTGTCGAAGTCGTCCACGGTGATGGTGTCCAAGGTCAGCGTACGCAGCTCTTCCAGCAGGCTGCGCTCGTCCTGGGTGATCACGCCTTCGGCCACGGCCTCGTCGAGCTGGCTGTTGAAGTCCAGCGCCTCGATGCCCTTGCTCTTCAGCGCCTTCAGGAACTTGCGCTCCACCGGCTCGGCCATGATCGCCTTGCTCAGGTAGCTGTTGATGCGGCCACCCGGGTTGTTCTCGCAGGGGGTCAGGAACACGCCGCTGGCGAGGCGGTCGCGGGCTTCGTTCGGGGCCATCAGCAGCGCAGCCACGCGACGGCTCAGGCGGTCGCCCGGGGCCTCGGCACGACGGCCCAGCGGGAAGATCAGTGCCCACATCAACCAGCCGATCGGACGGATCGGGAAGTTGCGCAGGGCAGCCGACAGCGATTCCTCGATCTTGTGCACGCTGTCATGGAAGGCCCAGGCCAGCAGCGGCTGGTCCGCCTGCGGCGCGCCTTCGTCGTGGTAGCGCTTGAGCATGGCGCTGGTCATGTACACATGGCTCAGCACGTCGCCCAAGCGGCCGGACAGCGATTCCTTGAACTTCAGCTTGCCGCCGAGCGTCATCATCGAGATGTCGGCCATCAGCGCCAGGTTGGCCGAGTAACGGTCCAGCTTGCGGAAGTAGCGGCGGGTGTAGGCGTCGCCCGGGGCAGCGCCGAAGCGTGCACCGGTCAGGCCGAACCAGAACGAACGAACGGCGTTGGAGATGCCGTAGCGGATGTGGCCGAACAGGCTGCGGTCGAAGTCCTGCAGGCCCGCACGGGTGTCGGGGTCCTGCGCGGCCTTCATTTCCTTCAGCACCCACGGGTGGCAGAGGATCGCACCCTGGCCGAAGATCAGCAGGCTGCGGGTCATGATGTTGGCGCCTTCCACCGTGATGGCGATCGGCGCGGCCTGCCAGCTGCGGCCGGCGAAGTTGCGCGGCCCCAGGATGATGCCCTTGCCGCCGATCACGTCCATCATGTCCGAGATCACTTCGCGGCTCATGTTGGTGCAGTGGTACTTGGCGATCGCCGACGGCACCGATGGCACGTCACCGCGGTCCACAGCAGCGGCGGTGGCCTGCGACAGCGCGCTGATCTTGTACGCCTTGCCACCGATGCGGGCCAGTGCTTCTTCCACGCCTTCGAAGCGGCCGACCGACAGGCCGAACTGCTTGCGGATGCGCGCATAGGCGCCGGTGACCGCGGCACCCGCCTTGGCACCGCCGCTGGCGGTGGAAGGCAGGGTGATCGAACGACCCACGGCCAGGCACTCGTTGAGCATGTTCCAGCCCTTGCCGGCCATCGCAGCGCCACCGATCAGCTGGGTCAGCGGAATGAACACGTCCTTGCCGCGGATCGGGCCGTTCTGGAACGTCGAGTTCAGCGGGAAGTGGCGACGGCCGATCTCGACGCCGGCGGTCTCGCGCGGCAGCAGGCCCAGGGTGATGCCGATATCGCGGGTCTGGCCGATCAGGCCATCCGGATCGTACATGCGGAAGGCCAGGCCGATCAGCGAGGCGACCGGCGCCAGGGTGATGTAGCGCTTGTCGAAGGTCAGCTTGACGCCGAGCACCTGCTCGCCGTTCCACTCGCCCTTGCAGACGATGCCATAGTCGGGAATCGAGGTCGCGTCGGAGCCGGCGAACGGACCGGTCAGGCCGAAGCAGGGCACTTCACGGCCATCGGCCAGACGCGGCAGGTACTGGTCCTTCTGTTCCTGGGTGCCGTAATGCACCAGCAGTTCACCCGGGCCCAGCGAGTTGGGCACGCCGACGGTCGAACTGACCACCGAAGACACCGAGGCCAGCTTCTGGATCACCTTGTGGTGGGCCAGCGCGGAGAAGCCCAGGCCGCCGTATTCCTTCGGAATGATCATGCCGAAGAACTTGTTCTTCTTGATGAAGGCCCACAGTTCCGGCGGCAGGTCGGCATGGACGTGGGTGATTTCCCAGTCGTTGACCATCGTGCACAGCTGTTCGACCGGGCCATCGAGGAAGGCCTGTTCTTCAGCGGTCAGCTGCGGCTTGGGGTAGTTCAGCAGGATGTTCCAGTCCGGATCACCGGTGAACAGTTCGCCTTCGAAGCCGACCGAGCCGGTTTCCAGGGCGATGCGCTCGGTCTGCGACAGCGGCGGCAGCACCTTGCGGAACACCTTCATCATCGGGCCGGTCAGCAGCGGCTTGCGGATGAACGGCAGCAGCAGCGGCACGACGATCACGGCCAGTATCGCGGCAGCGACGATCGTGGCGGTCTGGTTGACGTAGGGGATGAACCAGCAGGCCACCAGCAGGGCCACGCTGATCAGCGTCCAGGTCAGCAGGCGCATGCGGTGGTAGGCGACGAACGCGCCTGCCAGCAGCAGGGCGAGGAAGGGAATGACGAGGCTCATGAGCGTGCTCCGGTGACGTGCTCGTTTATGGCGGACGAAGCTGCAGCATCCGCTGCGGGCAACACGTCCAGATAGTCCAACACAGTAGCGGTAAAGGCGTCGTTGTCATCACCGGCGACCATGTGCGTGGCCTGCGGCAACTGTACGTGGCGTGCGTGTGGCGCCAATGCCAGGAATTCGGCCACCGTCTGCGGGGTGACCAGGTCGCTGCGGCCACCGCTGACCAGTAGCAGGGGGCACTTCACCTGGCGCGCGGCTTCGGCCAGTGCGTCCTGGTGCTGCTCGCTGTCACGGGCCAGTTCGGCCACCAGGCGCGGGTCCCAGTGCCAGCGCCAGCGACCGTGGCCATCTTCGCGCAGCAGGGCGCGCAGCGAGTCTTCGGACTTGCGCGGGCGATGCGGCACATAGGCCGAAATCACATCGGCAGCCTGCGACAGCGAGGCGAATCCTTCCGGATGCGCGGTCATGAAGGCGAGGATGCGCTCGACGCCAGCGGTATCCCAGCGCGGGGTGATATCCACCAGCACCATGGCCGAGAACAGGCCTGGCCAGCGTGATTCGGCCAGCAGGCCGAACAGGCCGCCCATCGAGGCAGCCACCAGCACCGGCGGTCGCGGTTGTTCGCCGGCCAGCACGATCAGGTCATCGGCGAACTGCTCGCCGTGGTACGCCAGATCGGCCGCATTCCAGTCGGAATCGCCGTGACCCCGGGCGTCGTAAGCCAGGGTCTGCAGGCCGGCTGCCGACAACGCCTTGGCCGTCGTCGTCCAGGCATGGCGGGTCTGGCCAAATCCATGCGCGAACAATACGCGCCCGCGACGGCCGGAGGTGCTGGCGGTTGCAGCCAGCGAGGCACCGTGGGCAGCCTCCAGGCGCAGGTCATGGAATGCAGCGGGAGTAGGGGACATAACCATACTCGCTAGTATGGATGGGTTCGGCGGGATGTCAATACTGCACGGTATGGTGCGCTGCGGGAATGCCTCTCGGCCCGGCTGCCGACGGTTTCGGCCGCAATCGCGTACTGCAACGAACCCCGGCGTATGGTTAAATCAGCAAATGAATCAACCTGACGCTTCCGCCGGCGAACCGCGTGCCGGCCGCAACAGCCGCCTGAGTGCCGAAGACTGGGCCCAGGCGGCCCTCGATCTGATTGCCGAGCAAGGTGTGAGCGCCGTCGCGGTGGAGCCGCTGGCGCGCCGCCTTGGCGTGACCAAGGGCAGTTTCTACTGGCACTTCCCCTCGCGTGATGCGCTGCTGCAGGCCGCACTGGAACGCTGGGAACTGTTCGAGCAGGAACAGGTGTTCGGCAGCCTGGAAGACGTGCCGGATCCACGCGTGCGCCTGCGCCAGCTGTTCCAGATGGTGGCGCACGAAGTGCAGCCGCACATCATCTACAGCGAGCTGCTGAAAGCGTTGGACCATCCGATGGTGCGGCCGGTGATCGACCGCGTGTCGCAGCGACGGCTCGATTACCTGATCGCCTCGTTCCGCCAGGCGGGCCTGAGCTCGACCGATGCACGCCATCGCGCACGCCTGGCTTACGCCGCCTATGTCGGCTTCCTGCAGTTGTCGTTGCAGTTGCAGCAGCCCAAGCAGGCGCGCGAGGATTTCGAAGCGTATGTCGAGCATCTGATCGACACGCTGATTCCGAACGGCTGAGGCGTTCTTCATCGCTGGATGCAGAAAGGCCGCGGCAGTGCCGCGGCCTTTTTCGTTGGTGTTGACGCCAGCAGCGAACGTACAAAAAACAACGGCCCCTTGCGGGGCCGTTGCTGCATCAGCTGATCAGTGGAGCGATCAGAACTTCTGCTTGTACTGCATGTACATGTAGCGGCCCGGCAGGTCGTACTGCGGGTCGAACATGTTGTACGAGGTCGAGTACGAGACCGGCGGCTGCTTGTCCCATGCGTTGTTCAGACCCAGCATGATCGTGCCCTTCCACGGGGTGTTGTAGCGCACCTGGATGTCGTGGTAAGTGGTCGAGGCCATGTGGTTCTTGCCGTTCTGGCCGTCGGAGCAGTAGCCCACCAGGTCGGCGTCACGCACCGGATCGAACGGGCATTCTTCGGTCATGCCCGACTTGTAGCGCAGACCGTAGTTCACGCCGAAATCGCCGTAGGACCAGTCGACGTACAGGTTGGAACGGATGCGCCAGTACGGATCCTGATCGAGGTAACGACCTGCGCGGCCATCCAGCGGAGCATCGTCGGTGGACTTGGTGTTCCACTTGGACAGGTAGGTGCTGTCCCAGCTGATGGTGAACTGGCCGAACGAGGTTTCCGGCAGCTTGTACAGGACGCCCAGATCCCAGCCTTCCACCTTGTACGACGACAGGTTCTGCAGCGGCATGTCGACGTTGGTGATGGTGTAGCGCTGGGTCGGGGTGCCGTAGTTCGGGTCGCGGGTGATCAGGCCGCAGTAGGCTGCCTGTTCCTGCGGCGAACCACCGTAGCAGCGATCCATGATGTCCTGAATGGCCGGGCGGGTGATCGCGTCTTCAATCTCGATCTGCCACCAGTCCAGGGTCACGTTCAGGCCGCTGACGAAGCTCGGGCTCCACACCACGCCCAGGGTCTTGCTGGTCGAGGTTTCCGGCTTCAGATCCGGATTCGACTTCCAGGTGAAGGCGACCGGAGTCTGCTTGTTGGCGCCGCTGCCGGCACCCGGCTGCAGGAAGCCCGCCGGCACGCCTTCAGCGGCGCACTGGGCAGCAACTGCACCGGTACGACGACCATTGCCGGAAGAGCACGGATCGGCGTAGGTTTCGAAGGAGTCGGTGTCGCCGCGGTACAGGTTGTTGATGCTCGGCGCGCGGAAGCCCTCGGAGTAGTTACCGCGGATCATCAGGTCGTCGATCGGCTTCCAGCGGAAACCAAACTTGTTGTTGGTGGTGTTGCCGAAGTTGCTGTACTTCGAGTAGCGCGAAGCCACGCTGAAGTCGAGCAGCTTGGCGCCCGGCAGGTCAGCCAGCACCGGGATCGACAATTCGACGAAGAATTCGTCCAGGTCGTAGGAGCCCTTGGTCGGAGCAGCGCCGTTGCCGGTGCTCAGGCCTGCAGCGATGAAGGCGTCCGGATCGAACTGGCCGCTTTCCTTGCGGTATTCGTAACCTGCGGCGAAGGCCAGTGCGCCAGCCGGCAGCTGCACGATTTCACCGGAAAGGTTGGCGTAGTAGCCACGCGAAACCAGGCTTGCCGAGTCATGCGCCGTGAACGAGGCGTAGTCCAGGGCTTCCTGCGAGATCGAGCCCAGGCCACCCAGCGGGTTGATCGGCACGCAGCCAGAGATGACCGCGCCAGCAGCGTTGAGGCAGACAGCCTGGCCATCACGAATTGCCGACGGACCATAGGCTTCGGCCAGACGCGACCGGTTGAACAGGCCATAGGTCAGGTCGTTCTGATCGGTCTTGTCGTAACGGTAGCCGACGTCCCAGTCGAAGTTGCGGTCAGCAAATTCGAAGAAGCCTTCGAAGCCACCGTAGAAGTGCCAGTTCTTGACGTTCTGGTTGAACGAACGGCCGCCGGTTTCATTGAAGCGACGCGCAACGCTGGTCAGGTCAACGCCGTACGGGTTGTAGATGCTGTTGGCGCTCAGGCGCTGGCCGGTCACCGGCATCGCCGCGAGCAGCTGCTCGGACTTGCGCTCGTTGTACATCGCCTCGGTACGGAAGGTGACGTTGTCGGTGACATTGTACGAACCGGTCGCAAACAGCGAGGTACGTTCCTGCGGGGTCAGCAGGTAGTTGTCCGGCGAGGTGTTGTAGCCGTGGATGTCAGAGTCGAAGACGGTTTCCTGACCATTGATGATGACGTACTGCTCATCATTGCGGATGTAGGAGCCCGGGATACCGGTAGCGCTCTGGCCGCCGAAGAACGGCGGGCCACCGGCGGAGATCTTGCGATCGCCGGCCATGACGCTGCCTTCCTTCACGTAGGACGCGCCCAGCACCAGCGATGCGCGGTCGGTGGTGGTGCCGATGCTGAAGTCATAGGCTTCACGCTCGCCGTCGCCCTGGCTGTACTGGCCCTTGTAGACGTTCGCTTCGGCGCCGTCGAAGTTCTGCTTGGTGATGATGTTCACCACGCCGGCGATGGCGTCCGAACCATAGATGGTCGAAGCGCCGTCCTTCAGGACGTCGATGCGCTCGATCATCGCGGTCGGGATGGTGTTCAGGTCGACGCTGCCGTCCAGGCCGGTGGTCCAGCGACGGCCATTGACCAGCACCAGGGTGCGTTCGGCACCGAGGTTGCGCAGGCTGACGCCGGCCGAACCGTCACCGCCGTTGTTGAAGGTGCGGTTCAGCGCAGCGCCGTTGGCCGAGATGCGCTGCAGGATGTCGGCGACCGAGGTCACACCCTGCTTTTCGATGTCGGCGCGGGTCAGGCTCAGGACCGGCTGCGAGGTTTCGATGTCGGTGCTCTTGATGCGCGAACCGGTCACCGAGATGCGATCCAGGTTGGTCGCTTCCTGCGCCTGGGCCGTTACGGACGTCGCCGCACCGGCGATCAGCGCGACGACGACAGCGTCACGCAGCTTGTTGGACTGGAAATTCATTGGCTCTCTCTCTCCAAGAAATCTTGGCTGGGGTAGTGCCTGCGCGGCGGTGCCAAAAAAGAAGGCTCCAAAATCGCGAGGCTGAATCGATAGTAACGGCCCCCAGCCAAAAATTAAAGCTGCGTTAATTCACGCTGTGGTTACACATGAATGCGCTCTGATTTCTTTTAGTTCAAGGAGTTATCTGGATGTGGGAAGGGGCGCAACCGCGCCTGCCTGCCCTCAACGCATAAAAAAGTTTCAGTTGATGCATGTCGTGATGTATCCGTTTGTAACGGATAGGTGCTTTTCGCACTTGACAGATGCGTCCAGAAACAATTCGGGCGCCCCTGGGCGCCCGATGTTCAACACAGTTTGTTGGCAGTCGATGAGCGACTACAGATCCTGCTCGTAGCGCACGTACGGCACGGTGCCGTCATCGTTGCTTTCGTTGCGCGGGGAGAACGGGTTCTTGCCGCGGCTGATGACGTTTTCCGCGCCGACGGTGAGCTGGCCGGACCACGGGGTGCGCCAGGTCAGGCCAATGCCCAGGCCTTCCCACTTGCCGGGCTTGCCGGGAACGTCAACCACGCGGCCGATGATGCTGCCGCTGAAATTGCCGTAGCCGGCGCCCAGGCTCAGGCTCTTGCTGTCCCATCGGTCAACGATGGCCGGTGAGGCGTCGGCCAGGGGTACCAGGCGTGCCTTGGCATAGGTGCCGGCGATGGAGACAAAGCCTTCGCGACCGATGTTCTTCTGCGCGAACACGGTCAGGTCATTCTGTTCGGCGCGCAGCGACGGGGTCTTGCTGGGCGTGGCCAGCCAGGCGGGCAGGGTCTCGCGGCCGGTGCCGGCAGTGATTCCCAGGCGGCCGGTGCCACGGTTGAGCGCGGCGGTACCCGTCAGACGCCGGTTGGAGCCGATGGCATCATCGTCGTCGCCCAGGCTGGCCAGCATGCAATGGCTGGCCAGTCCGCTGATGCTGGAGCCGCTGCTGCTGTTGCACAGCAGGCCGAGCGAGTCGCCCGAAGACAGGCCGAACGCAGCATCGAGCGAATTGCGGCCGAAATGCCAGCGTGCGCCCACGGCCTGCTCGCCGGTCGGTTCCAGGTACAGCAGGGCCTCGACCTTGCCACTGCCCTTGTTCCAGACCGGAATGACGGTGCGGGTGTCCTTGCTCTGCGCGTGCACGCCCGTGATCGCGCCAAGGGCGATCAGCAGGGCCAGCGGTAGACGCAGGAAGGTACGCATCGGACCAGTTCAGACAGGGACGGGCAGTGAAAGTTCCCGCTGGGGCGGGAACTCGATCCTAGGGTGTTTATGAATTCTTAACAAGCCTTGTTCCTCCCCAGATACAAGACTCATTGGGTATTACTGAAGTCGTTCAGGTGCCGGTACAGCCCCCTGGGCACCGTGGAACAGTATGCCGAACTCCGTCAACGGAAAGTGATACTCCTGTCCGCAGAATTCGCAACGTACGTCTACGGCGCCGGTGTCTTCGGCAGCCGCACGGGCCTCTTCCTCGCCCAGCGAGAACAGCATCGAGGCGACCCGTTCACGCGAGCAGGAGCAGGCGAAGGACAGGGCCTTGTCACCCACCAGCTCCGCCTTCTCCTCGTGGAACAACCGGTGCAGCAGTTCCTCGGCCGGGGTGGCCAGCAGCTCCGCCTTGCCCAGGGTGTCGAACAGCGCGCTGGCGCGGGACCAGCCATCGTCGTCGCCTTCGTCGCCCGGCAGCTTCTGCAGCAGCAGGCCGGCAGCACCGTCGCGGCCGGCGGCCAGCAGCAGTCGCGTCGGCAGCTGCTCGGACTGGCGGAAGTAGTCTTCGAATGCTTCATCCAGTTCCGGCGCGGTCAGTGCGACCAGGCTCTGGTAGCGCTGCGGTTCGCGCGGGTCCAGGCCGGGATTCTCGATGGTGATGGCCAGCAGGGCGTCCCGGCCCAGGTCGGTCAGGTCACGGGGGGCGTCACCGCCCTCGGCAATCTGGACGATGCCGCGGAGGGTGCCGGCGGCGGTGCATTCGGCGAACAGGGTACGCAGAGCGGTATTGCTGCGCAGCTGGATCGACAGGCGGCCGTCCACCTTGGTGTGGCCGGTGAACAGGGCCGATGCCACGCAGGCTTCGCCGAGCAATTCGGTGGCGCTGTCCGGATACTCGCCGTGGGACTGGATGTCCTGCCAGGTGGCCTGCAGGCGCACGTGGACGCCACGGACACCGGCGTCGGGGAGCAGGAAACGGATAAGGGAATCGGATTGGGCGGTCATCGGCTCACATCGCGCGGAAACGGGGATGGTTGCCGGATAATGCGCCGACAACCAGGCATAAGAAGGATGCACCAGTAATGGGGGCAGGGGGAGAGCAGGACAAGGTAGTGGCCGCCGCCGACGCGGCACCGCGCAGGCGCTGGCGCTGGAAGCGGCTGCTGTGGCTGCCGGTGCTGTTCGTGGCCTTCAGCTGCCTGCAGGTGCTGGTGCTGCGTTTCATCGATCCGCCGCTGTCCACGGTGATGGTCTGGCGTTTCGGTGAGGCACTGGGTGAAGGCGACTGGTCCTACCGGCTGCACTACCAGTGGCGGGACCTTGACCAGATGGCGCCGAGCCTGCCGATTTCGCTGGTGGCCGCAGAAGACCAGCGCTTCCCCGACCACAGCGGGTTCGACCTGCAGGCCATTGAAAAGGCGCGCGACCACAACGCGCGGGGCGGGCGCCTGCGCGGGGCCAGCACGATCAGCCAGCAGGTGGCCAAGAACCTGTTCCTGTGGCAGGGCCGCAGCTGGATCCGCAAGGGCCTGGAGGTCTGGTACACGGTGCTGATCGAAGCCTTCTGGCCGAAGCAGCGGATCCTGGAGATGTACGCCAACATCGCCGAGTTCGGCGACGGTGTGTATGGTGCCCAGGCAGCGGCGCAGACATTCTGGGGCAAGGACGCCGCGCGACTGAGCCCTGCCGAGAGCGCGCGTCTGGCGGCAGTGCTGCCGGCGCCGCGCCGCTACAACGCGGCCAAGCCAGGCCCCTACGTTCAGCGTCGTGCGGCGTGGATCCAGCGGCAGGCGCGGCAGCTGGGTGGAGCGGGGTACCTGGCGGAGGACTGAGGGGCCACGACACCAGGTGTCCGTGGTGCCTTCCGATGCCGGAAGCGGGTATTTCGAACGCTGGACTGACGGGCTGCATCCCCGTCAACGACGTACAATCCGGCGATGACTCGTGAGCGTCTTACCTTCGTCATCGCCGCACACAACGAAGAGCTGGTGCTGCCCCAGCTGCATCCGCGATTGTGCGCGGTACTGGACGGCCTGGCCGGAATCGATGGTCACATCCTGTACGTGGATGACGGCAGCAGTGACACGACCTGGTCGTTGATCGCCTCGCTGGCCCAGGCCGACCCGCGGGTATCGGCGCTGAAGCTGTCGCGCAACTTCGGCAAGGAGGCGGCGCTGACCGCCGGCCTGGACCATGTGCGCGAAGGCGCGGCGATGATCCTCGACGCTGATGGCCAGGACCCGCCGGAACTGGTGCCGCACTTTGTCGAACGTTGGCGGCAGGGCTACGACAACGTCTACGGCACGCGCCTGGTACGTGACGGTGAGAGCTGGAGCAAGCGTGCTGCCGCATCGGTGTTCTACCGGGTGATTGGTCGCCTCTCGCGCACGCCCATTCCGGCCGATACCGGCGATTTCCGCTTGTTGTCGCCGCGCGCGCTGAGCGCATTGCGCGAGATGCGCGAACGTCACCGGTTCATGAAGGGGCTCTTCAGCTGGGTCGGTTTCCGCCGCGTGGCGGTGCCGTATCACCGGCATGCCCGTTTGGCCGGCAGCAGCAAGTTCAGCCTGTGGCGGCTGTGGAACTTCGCACTGGAAGGGATCACCGGCTTCTCGACGGTCCCGCTGCGGGCGGCCACCTACATGGGGCTGGCCACCGCAGGCGTGGCCTTCGTGTTTGCCATCTGGGTGATTGCGAAGGCAGCGTTGTACGGCGACCGGGTGGCCGGGTGGCCGACCATGATGGCGGTGATCCTGTTCCTCGGGGGCGTGCAGTTGATCGCGCTGGGGCTTATCGGCGAGTACCTGGGACGCCTGTACGAGGAGTCCAAGCAACGGCCGTTGTACCTGGTTGACGCATGGTTGGCCCCTTCCGTGGCAGACTCGGAGCTGCAACCCACCCTGGGAGGGCAGGCAGATGACGTCGGTACGGCAACTGTTGGACGGCAAGTCCCCTGAAGTGCATGCGGTCGCGCCAGGCGCGGCGGTGATCGATGCGATCCGGTTGATGGCGCAGAAGGGCATCGGCGCGGTGCTGGTGATGGATGGCCCGCGACTGGTCGGGATCCTCTCCGAGCGTGATTACGCACGCAAGATCGTGCTCCACGATCGTTCGTCGCGTGACACCGCAGTGTCGGAAATCATGACCGCGAAAGTAGTGACGGTGAGTCCCGGTGAGCAGGTGGAACACTGCCTGCAGCTGGTGACCGATTACCGCATCCGCCATCTGCCGGTGGTCGAGGGCGGGCAGGTACTGGGGGTGATTTCCATCGGTGACCTGGTGAAGTCGGTGATCGATGCGCAGCGGCGCGAGCTGGATCAGCTGCAGCAGTACATCGTGGCGGGGTGAGTTCTGTCGCTGGCGGGCCTGCGGCCCGCCGGCCCGCTTTTTCAAGCAACTGCCAAAGCCAAAGCCAAGGCAGCGCCTGCCTGACATGCCGGGGAGGCGGAGGGCATGGCCGTGCAGGACACGCCGTAAACCCGTCCATGGGGGCTCGATGGCGCCATCCATGGCGCCAACGGTCCTGCACGGCCATGCCCTCCGCCTCAGGACACGTTCCTGCGAGCGCGGCGGCCTTCACCCTGACTGTCTGCCGTTGGTAGATGCCAACCTTGGTTGGCACTGCTTTTGATTCTGCTTTCTTCTTTTGATCTTGAATTCCTGCTCTCGTTTCGCGCGCGCAGGAAACTGTCACCCTCGTCCCATTTGCAGTAGGGCGCCGAACGCCCGCTCTACTTCGCGTAGTGCCCACCGCAGTCGGCATCCTTGCCCGGCCCCAGTTCGATGGTGGCCAGCAGTGCCGCCGGCGGCGCGATGCTGCCCAGCGTCAACGCGACCGCACCCCGGATACCCAGCGCCTTGAAGTCCGGGCGGAACGACGGGTCCTTGAAGGTGCCGCCGATGCGCAGCGGCGAGCGCAGCACCAGGATGCTCCTGTCCTTCGGTCGTGGCTTCAGCAGCAGGTCCAGCGTTTCATCGCGCAGGCTGACATCGCCCTCGCCGAGGATGATCGTATCGGTGGTGTCCACTGCCATCGACCGGGTATGCATCAGGCCCTCGCGCACGCCGAAGTCGGCGAAGGCGCAGCGCAGCGGAATCTGCTTGTCGCCGGTGAACAGGAATTTCAACGACTCGGTGATGTCCAGTCCCGCCACTTCCATCAGCAGGTTGCCGACGTGGCCGCGGCCCATGCCCAGCGCCACGTTGCCGCTGCTGCTGCCGAGCATCGCTGCGATCGAGTTGCCGTTGCCGGTCAGGTCAATGGCGCCGCTGATACCCCCCTTGGCCTGTTCGGCCAGCTTGGCGTCGGGGAACAACTGGCCCAGCTGCACGCCGCGCACGCTGGCCTTCAACGAGGTTGCAATCTGCGGGCGACGTGCGTCCATGCGGATCGTGCTGCGGATGTCGCCGCCGGCAACGCCGAAGTTCAGCGGGTCCAGCCGCAGTACACCATCGTCCAGCAGCAGGTGTGCATCCATGTCGTCCAGCGGCAGCTTGGGTGCATTGATGCGCTGGGCCTTCCAGCGCACGTCGGCATCCATCGCGCGCAGCTTGCCCAGGTTGTACGGCGTGGCCGGCAGCACTTTGGCGCTGGCGGCCACGCGCGCAGCCTCGGCCCGCTGTTCTGCATTGGCAGTCTCGCCGCCACCGGTCTTCGGGGGGGCACCGACGAAGCCGGCGAGGTCGTCGAAATCGAGGCGGCGCGACACCAGGTTCGCGGTCATCCGTGGGCGTTCCCTGGAGACATCGAACTGCACATCGCCGCCCAGGTCACTGTCGCCGACTTTGCCGGTGAAGCGCTCGTAGCGCCACACCTGGTGATCGCGCTTCAGGCGGCCATCCAGTGCGTAGGGCGGGGAAGGCGGAATGGCGATGCCCAGCAATGGATACAGGTCGGCCAGGTCTTGACCGCTCAGCGCGAACTGCAGGTCGAATACCTGCAGCTGGAACGGGTTGGTCAAGGTGCCGCTGGCAACGGCATGGGTGGCCCCGGCGCGGCCATCCAGATGGATGCGGAAGGGGTGTGCGCTGTCGGTCAGTTCCAGCGGCGATTCGGTGCCGCCGCTCAGGGTAAAGGGATTGCCCTGCCAGCGGCCCTTGCCGGCCACCAGCAACGGTGGTGCAGCGTCGGCCTGTTTCGGTTGCCCGCTGCGCACGTTCACCAGGATGTCGGTGCGGCCGAGTGCGTCGAGGAACTGCAGTCGACCATCGTCGATGTGCAGGCGCTTGAGCTGCGGCGTGGTGCCGCCCTTGCTGTCGCTGAGGAAGTTCCAGTTGCCGGGGTCACCTTTGCGCGGGGCGGTTTCCAGCAGTACGTCCGGACGGGTCAGGCGCACTTCGGGCAATTGCACGCTGCCACGCAGCAGCGGCCACACCCGCACGTCGATCTCGACCCGGTCTGCGCTGGCCATGCTCGGCTGTTTCGCCCAGGGCGCATTGGCAAAGGTGAGGGTATCGGCGCGCACGGTGGTGATACGGCCGAGGTCGACATCCAGGTTGCCGATGTGCAGGGCGCGGCCGGTGCGCGCCTGTACCGCACGTTCGACCGGGCCCTTGAACCAGTTCCAATCCCAAAGGGCGATGAGGACCAGCAGTGCCGCGAGCAGGAACACCAGCACAGCCAGCCAGCGCTGCCCGCGTGGGCCGGGGCGACGCAGACGCCAGCGCGACGCCTTGGAATCAGCAGGAGCAGAGGCAGCATTCACACCGCCATGGTTGCCCCGTCGGGGTGGACGGGGCGCGAAGCGATCATGTGCATCGTGTGCAGAGCCGGTGCCTGCTCGCCGGCCAGGGGCCTGGCGTTACCCTCAATACGGGGTCACAGCACCTGTCGAGTCACGGCGACGAAGTGGCAGACGCTGCCGCCGATCACGAACAGATGCCAGATGGCATGCGAATAGGGGATGGATTCGCGGTGGTAGAAGTACGTGCCCAGCGTATAGGACAGGCCGCCGCCGAACAGCCAAGCCAGGGTGCCACCATCGATCGAGGCCCACATCGGCTTGATCGCCACCACCACCAGCCAGCCCATGGCGATGTAGATCACCGTGGACAGCAGCTTGAAGCGGCCGGTGTAGAACAGCTTGAACACCACGCCGCCGAGCGCCAGCGCCCAGATCGCGGTGAACATGCCCCAGCCCCAGGGGCCGCGCAGGCCGATCAGGGTGAACGGGGTATAGGTACCGGCGATCAGCACATAGATCGCGCAATGGTCGAACACCTTCAGGCGGCCCTTGGCCTGCGGGTGCTGGATGGCGTGGTACAGCGTGGAGGCGGTGTACAGCAGCAGCAGGGCGATGCCGAACACGATCGCACTGGCCAGCTGCCAGCCATCGCCGTAGATCGCGGCCAGGGTGATCAACACCGCGCTGGCGGCCAGGGCAAGCACCGCACCCAGCCCGTGGGTCAGGGCGCTGGCAATTTCTTCGCGGATCGAATCAACGGAAGTCGTGGACATGGCATGGGCATCGTCTGCAGGGAGGGGGACCTGCACCCCCCTATCATCGCCGCGATGGCGGGCGCGTGCACCCCCGCCACCGTATGGTCGCCGGAATCAGTTGCCGGTGACCGTATGCGCGGCTTCACGGGTTGCCGAGAAACGCACGTCCGGCGCACGTTCCTGCGCCAGCTGCAGGTTGACCCGGGTCGGCGCCAGGTAGACCAGGTGGCCGGCCGCGTCGAGGGCCAGGTTCAGCGCGTTCTTCTCGCGGAACTCCTCCAGCTTCTTCTCGTTGCTGCAGTGGACCCAGCGCGCCGTGGTCACGCTGACCTGCTCGAAGGTGGCTTCCACGCCGTATTCGTCCTTCAGGCGGTAAGCGGCCACATCGAACTGCAGCACGCCCACCGCACCCAGGATCAGGTCGTTGCTGGTCAGCGGACGGAAGAACTGGGTCGCGCCCTCCTCGGACAGCTGTGCCAGGCCCTTCTGCAGCTGCTTGAGCTTGAGCGGATCGCGCAGGCGGGCGCGACGGAACAGTTCCGGGGCGAAGTTGGGGATGCCGGTGAAGGTGATCGCCTCGCCTTCGGTGAAGGTGTCGCCGATGGAAATCGTGCCGTGGTTGTGGATGCCGATGACATCGCCGGGCCACGCCTCGGCGGCGATTTCACGGTCGCTGGCCATGAAGGTCAGCGCATTGGCCAGCTTCATGTCCTTGCCGGTGCGCACGTGCAGGGTCTTCATGCCGGCAGTGAACCGGCCCGAGCAGACGCGCATGAACGCCACGCGGTCACGGTGCTGCGGATCCATGTTGGCCTGGATCTTGAACACGAAGCCGGTCAGCTTCGGCTCCTGCGGGGCGACGTCGCGACCGGTGGTGGAGCGCGCCTGCGGCGACGGTGCGTGTTCGACGAAGAAGTCCAGCAGCGGCTGCACGCCGAAGTTGTTCACGCCCGAACCGAAGAACACCGGGGTCTGCTTGCCGGCCCGGTAGGCCTGCAGGTCGAACGGGTGGCTGGCACCCTGCACCAGTTCCAGTTCGTCGCGCAGGTCGGCCAGCATCCGCTCGCCGATCTTCTCGGCCAGCCCGGGCGAATCGATCGAGGGGAAGATGGTCGAATCCTGACGGGTGAAGTTGCGGCCCTGCTCGTACAGATGCACTTCGCCGGTGATCAGGTGGACCACGCCCTTCAGGCGCTGGCCCATGCCGATCGGCCAGGTGACCGGTGCGCACTGGATGCCGAGCACGCTTTCAACCTCGTCCAGCAGGTCGATCGGCTCCTTGCCCTCGCGATCGAGCTTGTTGATGAAGGTCATGATCGGCGTGTCGCGCAGGCGGCACACTTCCATCAGCTTGATGGTGCGCTCTTCCACGCCCTTGGCCACGTCGATCACCATCAGCGCCGAGTCCACCGCGGTCAGCACGCGGTAGGTGTCCTCGCCGAAGTCGGCGTGGCCCGGGGTGTCGAGCAGGTTGATGATCTTGCCTTCGTACGGGAACTGCATCACCGAGGAGGTGACGGAGATGCCGCGCTCCTTTTCCAGCGCCATCCAGTCCGAGGTGGCGTGGCGGGCAGCCTTGCGGCCCTTCACCGAGCCGGCCATCTGGATCGCGCCTCCGAACAGCAGCAGCTTTTCGGTCAGCGTGGTCTTGCCGGCGTCAGGGTGGGAAATGATGGCGAACGTGCGGCGACGCGACGCTTCGGTGGCGACTTCGGACATGGCAGTGGCGCCCGCACGGGGCGCTTTTCAAAGAGATAAGCGCCCGATTATACCGGCCTGCCGGCGTCGGCGGGTCAGCGCCCGGCGCTGGCGTCCCCGCTGCCCTCACGGGCGAAGTGCAATTCGCCCTGCGGGGCGAGGATGCGCACCGGCACCGAACGCAGCCCCATGCCCCGGTTGAGCTGCACCACGAAGTGCAGGTGCGGTGCGGTGCTGTAGCCACTGTTGCCGGACAGGCCGATCGGCTGCCCGGCCTGCACGGCCTGGCCGGGACGCACGCGCATGCCGCCGGCCTGCAGGTGGGCGTACATCGCCATGCTGCCGTCGCTGTGAAGGATACGAACGAAGTTGGCGCGTCCGGCATCGCGTTCACGGTCCAGGCCATTGCCGCGGAAACCGTCCTGTACCTGCATCACCGTACCCTCGCGGGCGGCCAGGACCTGCGTTGCTTCGGGCAGGGCAAAGTCGATGGCGTCGCGGTTCTCCTCGTCATCGTGGCTGAACCGGCCCCGCGGCGCCTGGTCCACGCGCAGCTGGGCAGCCTGGAACGGCAGGCGATAGGCGACGTCTTCGGCGCGCGCGGCCGGATTGCCCGGCACCGACTGCAGACGAAGATCCAGTGCCTTGCCGTTGGCAGGAGAGGGAAGATGGCCCACCACCAGGCTGCCGGTGGCCTGCACCAGTGACTGCAGCGGCAGGCCCTCCACCTGTGTGCCGGGGGCGGCGCGCAGCTCGATCTGCACCGGGCCGGACAGTGGGTTGTCGATTCGCGCCTGCCACCGGTCGCCCAGCGACTGCAGGCGCAGGCGGGCCATCGGCGCCGCGTGCGGCGTGGCGCCGGCCGTGCGCGCGGCCGGCGTCTGTGGCACCAGTCCCCAGCCCTGGCGCCAGTCGGCAGCGTTCGCGGGGGCGCTCGCCAACAGGGGCAGCAGGAGGCAGGGCAGGGGCAGGCGGCGCATCGAAGGCTCCAGCGACATGGACCGCCGGGACTCTACGCAAGCTGTCGGGGCGGGGGAAGGGTGGGGGCTTCGCATTAATCCATCTCTTTATCCGCATGAAGGGATTGACACGCCTGAAAAGGACTGGCATCGTGGCTCCACCATCGAGACCGGCAGAGGGACAGGCCCTTTGAAGCCGGGGCAGCCCGCAGACGCGAAAGCGCCTGCGTAGGTGCCAAATCCTGCGGGGACCGTGGCGTCCACCGAAAGATGGTTCGAACCTGCACCCAACGTGCACTTCGAACGCGAGCCCCGCGAAGGCTCGATGGCCGATTTCCCTACCGGAACCCGCCATGAGCTTCGCCACCAGCACCGTGCTTCGCCCCGAACCCTTTGTCCCCGTCAGCGTGCCGGTCGATGACCGCGTGCACGCCGAACGCGGCGAGTTCGCCGCCGTGCTGTCGATGCGTCATGCCGGCCCCTGCCCGGTGCGCCTGCGCTATGAGTGGGTCGGTCCGGTCAACGCACCGGTGGTGGTCCTGGCCGGCGGCATTTCCGCGCACCGCCATGTGGCCTCCAATGCGCAGTTCAGCGAAAAGGGCTGGGCCGAAGGCTTGGTCGGCAGCGGCCGCGCGCTGGATCCGCAGCAGCTGCGTGTGCTCGCGTTCGATTTCATCGGCGCCGACGGTGCGTTGGATGTGCCGATCGATACCGCCGACCAGGCTGATGCGTTGGCGCTGCTGCTGGATCACCTCGGCATCCGCGCATTGAAGGCATTCGTCGGCTATTCCTACGGCGCGCTGGTCGGCCAGCAGTTCGCGATCCGCCACCGTGCCCGGGTACGCCAGCTGGTGCTGGCCAGCGGTGCGCACCGCCCGCACCCGTATGCCGCCGCCTGGCGTGCGCTGCAGCGCCGTGCCGTGGCGCTGGGCCAGTTGCAGTGTGGCGAAGACCACGGCCTGGCGCTGGCCCGCCAGTTCGCCATGCTCAGCTACCGCACACCGGAAGAATTCGGCGAACGCTTCGACGCAGCACCGGAGGTGGTCAATGGCCGCGTCCGTGTCGCGGCCGAAGACTATCTCGACGCGGCTGGTGCGCAGTACGTCGCGCGCACGCCGGTCAATGCCTACCTGCGCCTGTCCGAGTCGATCGACCTGCACCGCGTGGACCCGAGCGCGATCCTGCCGCCGACCGTGGTGGTTGCCGTTGAAGGCGACCGCCTGGTTCCGCTTGCCGACCTGGTCGGCCTGGTCGAGGGACTGGGCCCACGCGGCAGCCTGCGCGTGCTGCGCTCGCCCTACGGTCACGACGCCTTCCTGAAAGAAACCGATCGCATCGACGCGATCCTCGCCACCGCCTTCCGCACTTCTGGAGAGTCCGCATGAGCCTGCACGCCGCTGAACCGTCCTGTTGTCGCACCACCGCCGCCGTCCGCGCCGGCATCGATCGGGACACCGCCCACGGCGCGGTCACGCCGCCGATCGTACTTTCGTCGAACTTCAGCTTTGAAGGCTTCGGCAACAAGCGCCAGTACGACTACACCCGCAGTGGCAATCCCACGCGCGACCTGCTGGGTGAGGCGCTGGCCGAACTGGAAGGCGGCGCCGGCGGTGTGGTGACCGCCACCGGCATGGGCGCGATCAACCTGGTGCTGAACGCACTGCTGCAGCCCGGCGACACCCTGGTGGTGCCACACGATGCGTACGGCGGCAGCTGGCGCCTGTTCAACGCGCTGGCGAAGAAGGGCCATTTCGAACTCGTCACTGCCGACCTGACCGACCCGCGCGCGCTGGCCCAGGCCCTGGCCACGCAGCCGAAGCTGGTGCTGGTGGAAACCCCGTCAAACCCGCTGCTGCGCATCACCGACCTGCGCTTCGTGATCGACGCGGCGCACAAAGCCGGTGCGCTGGTGGTGGTCGACAACACGTTCCTGTCGCCGGCATTGCAGCAACCGCTGTCGTTCGGCGCGGACCTGGTGCTGCACTCCACCACCAAGTACATCAACGGCCACAGCGACGTGGTCGGTGGTGCGGTGATTGCCCGCGATCCCGCCGTGCATGAACAGCTGGTGTGGTGGGGCAATGCCCTGGGCCTTACCGGCTCGCCGTTCGATGCGTTCCTGACCCTGCGCGGCCTGCGTACGCTGGATGCACGCCTGCGCGCGCACCAGGAAAACACCGCCGCGATCGTGGCGCTGCTTGATGCGCATCCTGCGGTGGCCAAGGTCTACTACCCGGGCCTGGCCGATCATCCGGGCCACGCCGTTGCCGCGCGTCAGCAGAGTGGTTTCGGCGCGATGCTGTCCTTCGAACTGGCCAGCTGTGCCGGCGATGATCCGCATGCTGCTGTACGCGCGTTCGTCGATGGCCTGCGTTACTTCACGCTGGCCGAGTCGCTGGGAGGCGTGGAAAGTCTGATCGCACACCCGGCGACCATGACCCACGCGGCAATGACTGCCGAAGCACGCGCGGCTGCGGGCATCAGTGAAGGCCTGCTGCGTCTGTCGGTCGGTATCGAGGGCGAGCGCGACCTGCTGGCCGATCTGGCCAGCGCTCTGGCGCGCGCCGAGGCGGTGATCGATGCGGTGGCGCGCGGCAAACAGGTGGCAGACGCATGAGCGCTTTGCCTGTCGAGATTCCGCTGCTGGGTACTGGCCGCTTGGCGCTGCTCGGAACCGGCACCGTCGGTTCGGCCTTCGTGCAGCGCTACCAGGCGTTGCAGGCGCGTGGGCTGGAACTGCCCAGCGTGCAGTGGCTGGCCAATTCACGCACCGCGCTGGCGATCGACCGCGATCTGGCGTTGCCGCTGGAACTGGCACGGCGTGCGCCGCGTGATGGGCAGAGTTCGCCGCCGTGGGCCAGCGCTGAAGGGCTGGAGCGTGGCGACGTGGTGGTCGATGCCACCGCCAGCGAAGATGTAGCGGCGCGCCACGTGCAGTGGTTGGCGCGCGGTGTGCACGTGGTGACCGCCAACAAGCTTGGCCGCGGTGCGCAGCTGTCGCGCGCGCAGGCCATCGCCGATCGTTGCGCCGACAGTGGTGCGCGTTACGGCGACAGCGCCACCGTCGGCGCCGGCCTGCCGTTGCTCAGCAGCCTGCGCGCGCTGGTTGCCGGTGGCGACCACATCCATGCCATCGAGGGCGTGCTTTCCGGTTCGCTGGCGTGGCTGTTCAATCGTTATGACGGCCAGTCGCCGTTCTCGGCGGCGGTGCGTGAAGCGCTGGCGGCCGGCTACACCGAGCCGGACCCGCGGCTGGATCTTTCCGGCGAGGATGTGCGCCGCAAGCTGTTGATCCTGGCCCGCAGCAGCGGATTGGCGCTGGACGCGTCGCAGGTGCAGGTCGACTCACTGGTGCCGGATGCGCTGGCTGCGCTGCCGCTGGAAGATGCAGTGAATGCGCTGGAGCAGCTGGATGCACCGCTGCAGGCACGTTGGCAGCGGGCGCGCGACAACGGCCGGGTGCTGCGTTTTGTCGGGCGCGTCGATGGCGAGGGTGCGCAGGTGGGCCTGCGTGAGCTGGCTGCCGACCATCCGCTGGCGCAGGGCGCGGGCACCGACAACCGCGTGGCCATCCACAGCGATCGCTACCGCGCGCAGCCGCTGTTGATCCAGGGGCCGGGCGCGGGTGCGGAAGTGACCGCAGCGGCGCTGCTGGATGACGTGCTGCGGATCGTGGGGTGAGCCCAGCCGCTGCTGCGCTCGCCGGGCGTGGCCCGGCGCTACCCACGCCGATCCTCGTAGCGCCGGGCCATGCCCGGCGGTTATGGAACTTCAACGCGCTTTGAGTGCCTTCAACAATGCGGCATTGAACTGCTTCGGGTCCTGCACCTGCGGCGAATGGCCCAGTGCCGCGAACTCGACCAGGGTCGAGCCGGGTATCGCCGCCGCTGCCGCTTTGCCCAGTGCCGGGTAGTTGCCCAGCGTCGCCTTCAGTTCGGGCGATGCCTGGTCACGGCCGATCGCCGTGCGGTCCTTCTGGCCGATGAACAAGGTGGTCGGCACCTGCAGGTTCTTCAGTTCGTAGACGACGGGTTGGTTGAACACCATGTCCGATGTCAGTGCCTGGCTCCAGGCCACCTGCTGCTTGCCCGCGCCTTCGTACATGCCCGACTGCATACGCGCCCACGGTTCATACGCCGGCTTCCACTTGCCGTCGTAGTACACATCCAGCTGGTAGCGGCGGATGCTGTCATAGCTGATGTTCATTTCGCCGGCATACCACGCGTCCACGCTGCGCCAGGGCACGCCCTGCGCCTTCCAGTCTTCCAGCCCGATCGGATTGACCAGCGAAAGACTGCGCATGTCCTGCGGATACATCAGCGCATAACGGATGGCCAGCATGCCGCCCATCGAATGGCCGACCACGTGCACCGGTACATCACCCAGCTGCAGCTGCTGCAGCAGCGCATGGGTATTGTCGGCCAGCTGCCCGAACGAATACTGGTAGCGCTCGGGCTTGCTGGATTTGCAGAAACCCACCTGGTCCGGCGCGATCACCCGGTAGCCTGCCGCCACCAGCGGCTTGATCGTCTCCTTCCAGGTTGCCGCGCAGAAGTTCTTGCCATGCAGCAGCACCACCACGCCGATCGGCTTCTTCTTCGGCGCAACATCCAGATAGGCCATCTCCAAGGCCTGGCGCTGCGATTCCAGTGCAAAGGTCTTCACTGGATAGCCGTAGTCGAAGCCCTCCAGCCGCGGCCCGTAGGTTGGCGCAGCGAGAGCGGACAGCGGAAGGCAGGCGAGCAGGGCGGTGGCGATCACGCGCATGGGACATTCCGGGGCATGGGGATGCCCGAGCCTAACCGGAAAACGGTGACGGTGTTGTCCGGTCGAGAACGGCACTGCAGAGCCGGGTCGATGCCCGGTCCTGCAGTAGAGCCAGGCCATGCCCGGCCCTGCAGATCATCAGCACTCGATGACGTTCACCGCCAGCCCGCCGCGGCTGGTTTCCTTGTACTTGTCCTGCATGTCGCGGCCGGTATCGCGCATGGTCTTGATGACCTTGTCCAGCGACACCTTGTGCTTGCCGTCGCCGCGCATGGCCATGCGCGAGGCGTTGATCGCCTTCACCGCACCCATCGCGTTGCGCTCGATGCACGGAATCTGCACCAGGCCACCGATCGGATCGCAGGTCAGGCCCAGGTTGTGCTCCATGCCGATTTCCGCCGCGTTCTCGATCTGGCTCGGGTTGCCACCCAGCGCCGCGACCAGGCCACCGGCGGCCATCGAACAGGCTACGCCGACCTCGCCCTGGCAGCCCACTTCGGCGCCGGAGATCGAGGCGTTTTCCTTGTACAGGATGCCGATCGCCGCCGAGGTCAGCAGGAAGTCGAACACCCGCTGTTCGTTCGCGCCCGGGCAGAAGCGGTCGAAGTAGTGCAGCACCGCCGGCAGTACACCCGCCGCGCCGTTGGTGGGTGCGGTGACCACGCGGCCACCGGCAGCGTTCTCTTCGTTCACGGCCAGTGCGTACAGGTTGACCCAGTCCAGCGTGGTCAGCGGGTCGCGCATCGCCGCTTCCGGCTTCGACGACAGCTCGCGGTACAGCGCCGGCGCGCGGCGGCCCACTTTCAGGCCACCCGGCAGCACGCCTTCCTCGCGGATGCCGCGCGCCACGCAGGCCTGCATTGCGCTCCAGATCTCGCGCAGGTTGTCGCGGATCTCGTCCTCGCTGCGCCAGCATTTCTCGTTCTCGAACATCAACTGGGCGATGCTGAGGCCACTGCGCGCGGTCTGCGCCAGCAGCTCGTCGCCGCTCTTGAACGGGTAGGGCAGCGGCGTTTCGTCAGGCACGATACGGTCATCGGCCGCATCGTCCTGGTTGACCACGAAGCCACCACCGACCGAGTAGTAATCGCGGGTGGCCAGCACTTCGTCATCGGCGTTGTACGCGGTGAAGCGCATGCCGTTGGTGTGGTAGGGCAGCTTCTGCCGCTTGTTCAGGCCGAGGTCGCGCTTTTCGTCGAAGGCGATCTCGTGCTGGCCCATCAGCATGATCCGCTTGCTGCTGCGGATGCGCTCCAGCGTGGACGGAATGATGTCCGGGTCGATCAGGTTCGGACGCTGCCCTTCCAGGCCGAGCAGGATCGCCTTGTCGGTGCCGTGGCCGCGACCGGTCAGTGCCAGCGAGCCGTACACGTCGGCACGGATGCGCGCGACCTGCGCAAGCTTGCCCGGGTCGAGCAGCCACCGATGGATGAAGCGCTCGGCGGCCCTCATCGGCCCGACGGTGTGCGAGGAGCTCGGGCCAATGCCGATCTTGAAAACGTCGAACGTGCTGACAGCCATGGTTGCCGTACTGCGGGTACCGGGAGAGACCGCTATTCTAGCGGTTCACGCCGCACTTCCATGACTGCGGCGCAGCATTTCCGCCAAGGGAGCAAACCCCGGTGTTGACCCTGTTCCAGCGTGACGACTGCCATCTGTGTGACATGGCCCTGGCCGAACTGGCCAGGGCGCGGGCGCCCGAGTTCGAATCGGTGTTCCTCGATGACCAGCCGGCGCTGGAGGCGCGCTATGGGGCGCGGGTGCCGGTGCTGCGCGACGAGCGCGGTGGGCGGGAGCTGGACTGGCCGTTCGATGCGGCCACGGTGCAGGCCTGGCTGTTGGCAGGCAGGTAACGCCGGGCCATGCCTGGCGAGCGCGAAGCGCGGCCAGCGGTGGAAGCCGCCGGGCATGGCCCGGCGCTACCAGGACGAAGGCGTCTTACTTCGCGTCGAACTTCACGATCGTGCTGATCGCGGTTTCGTCCGGGATGGTCTTGGTATCAGCCCAGTCACCGCCACCGACACCGAAGTCCAGGCGCTTGACCGTGGCCTTGCCGGTCAGCACCGGCTGCGCGCCGGGCTTCCAGGTGAAAGTGAAGGTGACCGGCTTGCTCACGCCGCGCAGTTCCAGCGTGCCGTCGGCGGCGAACTGGTCGTTGCCGAGCGCGCGGAAGCCCTTGGCGGTGTAGCGTGCGGTAGCGAACTTGCCGACGTTGAAGAAATCCGCGCCCTGCAGGGTGGAGTCGCGGTCGCTGTTGCCGCTCTTGGCGCCGGCCAGTGGAATCACCACGTCCAGCGAACCTGCGGACGGATTGGCCGGGTCGAAGCTGAGCTTGGTGGCAAAGCCCGGGAAGCTGCCGGTGAACACTTCACCGTCGTACTTGGTGGCAAAGGCCAGGAACGAACCGGCACCCGGCGCCTGGGCGTAATCGGCGGCGAGCGCCGGTGCGGTGGCCAGCATGCCGGCAAGGGCGGCGGCCACAGCGGCCGGGGTGGTCAGTTTCAGGTTCATCGGTCAGTCCTTCTGGGGAGAGGCGAGCCAGCCACGCGGCAACATCCGGGACAGGGTGGCATCGCGCTGGAAAAGGTGGTGGTAGAAGGCGGCACCGGCATGGGCCAGCACCACCGCGATCAACAGCCAGAAGCCGTATTCGTGCAGGGCATGGGATACCGCCACGATCTGCGGATCCGGTCCGCTCAGCTTGGGCACATCGACCAGACCGAACCAGCGGAACGGACGCAGGCCGCTGGCCGAGTCGTACAGCCAGCCCGACAACGGGATGGCGAACATCAGCACATACAGCAGCACATGGGTGGCGCTGGCGATGCGCTCCTGCCAGCCCGGCACGCCGGGTACCGGCTTGGGGGCACCGGCATACAGGCGCCAGCCCAGGCGCAGCACCACCAGTGCCAGTACGGTGATGCCGATCGACTTGTGCGCGGTATAGACCCAGAAATACTTGGGCGTCTTCGGCAGCTCGCCCATGGTCAGGCCGACGATGCCCAGGGCGAGAATCAGCAGTGCGATCAGCCAGTGCAGGGTCTGGCTGACACTCCCCCAGGCGGCAGGGGTGTTCTTGGCGGTCATGAAGGGTCCTTGGGGGCCGTCTGGCTGTCGGAGTGGGGTTGGGGCGGGGGAGTTCCCGGAGAATCGCTGCGGTCGAGCGTGGCTTCAGCCTCGATCCGCACCTGCACCGCATCACCGATCACGCCCGGCCAGGCGGTGATGCCGAAGGCACGCCGGCTCAGCGTGGTGGTGGCGGAGAAGCCGGCCGTACGCCGGAAGGGTGGCAGCGGATAGCGTTTGACCTGGTTCAATGTCACCTCCAGCGCGACTTCCTGGCTGACCCCGCGCAGGGTCAGGGTGCCCAGTACCCGCGCATGGCGGGCATCGATCGGTTCGACATGGCGGGAGACGAAGCGGGCGGTCGGGAAGCGTTCGCCATCGAGCAGGCTGCGGGCCAGGGTTGCCTGGTTCCACTTGGCATCACCAAGGTCCAATCGCGACACCGGAATCTCGACGTCCAGTGTCGCATCGCGCCAGTTGTCGCTATCGAACTGCAACTGGCCCTGGCTTCCGGAGATCGTACCCAGCGCCTGCGAGTAGCCGGCATGGTCGATCGCAAACAGCACACGGGTGTGCACCGGATCGATGCGGTAGGCCTCGTTGCCTGCCCAGGCGGGGGCCACGGCAAGCAGCATCGGCAGCAGGGCCAGGCAGTGGCGCATCGGCGGGGGGCTCCGGGAAAAAGACCGTTCGATCATACCCATAGCCCCCGCGCAACGCTGTGTGCACGGCTGCAACAGTTCGTGGTGCCGATGTGGCCGGAAACAGGCTGTTGCAGCGATGGCTGCAGCCCTGTGTGACAATCGGCACAGGACAGGGGGTTCAGGATGAAGAGCGGCTGGCGCCGGTGGTGCCAAGGCATTGCAGGAGCAGGTCTGGTGCTGTTGGCGCTTTCGGCTGCAGCGGCGACCTTGGACATGGCCGGTGAAACACCGCGCCTGCGCCGTTTCGGCGCGGCCGAGGGATTGCCCTCGCGCATGGTGGTGGCGCTGGCCGAAGACCGACAGGGCCGCGTGTGGGCCGCCACCGACGGCGGCTTGGCCCGCTATGACGGCGGTGAGTTGCGGGTCTGGCAGCACGACCCGGCACAACCGGATTCGCTGCCCGGCAACGAGATCGAAACCCTGCTGGTCGACCCGCTCGACCGGGTATGGGTTGGCATCAACGGCAAGGGGCTGGCCCGGCTGGATGCCGACCGCGAACGTTTCAAGACCTTCGATTCCGTCACTGAAGGGTGCCAGGGACAGTTCTGGACCCTGGCCTACGCCGAGGATGCGCTATGGGTCGGCAGCAGCAGCCATGGGGTCTGCCGCGTCGGCGAAGATGGCTCGCTGCGCCATTTCCAGCATGATCGGGCGCAGCCCGGCGGTCTGCCGAGTGACACCGTCTTCAGCAGTCTGGTGGATGCGCAGGGACGGCTGTGGGTGGGCACCGAAGCCGGTGTGGCGCGCTGGAACGGCCACGCCTTCGAAGCCGTGGCGCCGCGCGAACTGGCGGCGGTGAGCGTGCTGCGGCTGAGCCGCGATGCCGATGGCGCGATCTGGGTCGGTACGCAGAACGACGGCCTGTACCGCATCGACGCGCAGGATCGGGTGACGCGACCGGCCTGGGCCGACAGTGCCCGCCTGCGCTCGGCACTGGTCCTGGCCGACAGCCACGGAGGCTACTGGGCGGGAACCTCCGATGGCCTGCTGCGTGGTGACGGCCAGGTGCTGCGCAGGCTGGAAGGCGACCGTGGCAGTGGTTTCCTGACCGGCCACAGTGGCGTGCTCGACCTGATGCAGGACCATGAGGGAGGGCTGTGGGTCGCACTGCTGACCCAGGGCCTGGCTTACCTGCCGCCCGACTGGCGACGCTTTTCAACCTGGTACCAGTTCGATGGCAAGCCGCTGGACAGCCAGTACCTGTTGAGTGCTGCCAGCGACGGTCGCAGCTACTACGTCGGCTCTGCGCATGGCGTCTACCAGATCGATGCACAGGGGACGTTGAGCCTGCTGGTCAGCGACCGCGAACTGGGCAGCGGCGCGGTGTGGTCGGTACTGCCACGTCCCGACGGCAGGCTGTGGCTCGGCCGCGCGGGGCGCATCAGCGTCTACGACCCCGCCACCGGTGTGCTGCGCGACTGGCGCATTGGCGGTGGCGCCGACCTTCGGCAGCGGATCGATCTGATGCGGCAGGCCCCCGATGGCACGGTCTGGGTATCGGTGATGAACCTGGGCCTGCAACAGCGCAGTGCCGACGGCCGCCTGCTGCGCAGTTTCGACGGCGCTACGCTGCGAGGCAGCACCGACGCGCCGGTCGAGCAGATCCGCTTCGATGCCGGCGGGCACGCCTGGGTGGTCGGGGAAATGGGCATCTGGCGCGAGCAGGGAGATCGCTTCGAAGCGGTGCCCGGCGTTTCCAGGGGGCCCATCTACGATCTGGTATGGATCGATCCCCGGCAGTTGTGGATCGCACGCCAGGGCGCATTCGAGCGCTACCAGTGGGATGGCCTGAGCCTGCGCCTGATCCAGCGCGTCGATGCCAGTGCCGGCGTGCCGCCGGTCAGCATGGGTGGGCTGGCCCTGGCCCGGAACGGTCAGTTGTGGGCGACGACGCCCCGCGGCCTGCTGCGCTGGGATCCGAAACAGCGTCGCCTGCAGATCTTCAATGAACGCGACGGCCTGCTTGATGCCGAGTTCACCGGACGCCCACCGGCAATCGATGCCGATGGCCGGGTGCTGGCCGTTACCCAGACCGGCATGGTGGGCTTCGATCCGAATGCTGCCGACGCCGAGCTGCCACCCTCGCAGCTGGTGATCGCGCAGGTTCGCGTCCGTCGCGATGATGCGCGCGGCTGGCAGCCCTTGCCGACCTCCGGCCTGCTGTTGCTGGGGCCCGACGACCGCGACCTGCAGATCGATGCACGGCTGCTGTCCTACGCCAACCCGCAGGGCAACCGCTATCGGTTCCGCGTGGAGGGATACGACCAGAACTGGGTGGAACAGGGCGGGGACGGCCAACGCACGTTGTCGCGGCTGCCGCCCGGCACCTACGCCATCGAGGTGCAGGCCGCGACGGCCAGTGGTCCGTGGACGCCCTCGCAGCAGTTGCACATCAAGGTACTGCCCCCCTGGTGGCGCAGCGGCATGGCGATTTTCGGCTATGCAATGCTGGGTTCGTTGTTGCTGTTGGCACTGCTGTGGTCGATCCGCAGGCGGCTGCGGCGACGCCAGCAGTGGCAGTTGACGGTGCACAAGCAGCAGATCGCCGAGCAGGCATCGCAGGCCAAGAGCCGCTTCCTGGCGACCCTGGGCCACGAAGTACGCACGCCGATGACCGGTGTACTGGGCATGAGCGAACTGCTGCTGTCCACCGAACTGGACCCGGTGCAGCGCAGCTATGCCGGTTCGATCCAGCAGGCCGGCAGCCATCTGCTGCGGCTGGTCAACGATGCGTTGGACCTGGCCCGGATCGAGGCCGGCCGGCTTGAACTGGACATCCGCCCGTTCGACCTGGGCGGACTGCTGGACCAGGTGCAGGCGCTGATGCAGCCGATGGCGCAACAGCGCAGGCTGGCGTTCCAGCGCGGGGAGGCATTGCCAGGCCCGATCTGCGTCAGTGGCGATGAGATGCGCGTCCGCCAGATCCTGCTGAACCTGCTGGGCAACGCGATCAAGTTCACCGAGCGTGGCCATGTCGGCCTGGCGGCGCGCCTGGACGACGACGGTGGCGCGGTGACGTTCGAGGTCAGCGACAGCGGGCCGGGCATCAATGCCGAGCAGCAGCAGCGCCTGTTCCACCGCTTCGAACAGGCCGATGGCCCGCGTACCGCCTCGCGCTATGGTGGCAGCGGGCTGGGCCTGGCGATCTGCCAGGAGCTGGCGGTGGCGATGGGCGGCCGCATCGATGTCGACAGCCAGCCGGGGCGTGGCGCACGCTTCGCCGTGCGGCTGCCGCTGCCGTGGAGCCGGCAGCAGGCCTCCAGCCCTGGCGAGGCAGCGTCGCCGATGCTGCCTGCACTGCGCATCCTGCTGGTCGAGGACGATGCCACCGTTGCCGAGGTCATCGCCGGTCTGCTGCGCAGCCGTGGCCATGAGGTGGTGCATGTGCTGCATGGCCTGGGCGCACTGTCGGAAATATCCACCGAGGGGTTCGACGTCGGCCTGCTCGACCTCGACCTGCCGGCACTCGATGGCACCGCCATCGCCCGCCAACTGCGCGCGATGGGCTACGAACTGCCGTTGGTGGCCGTTACCGCGCGCTCGGATGCCTATGCCGAGGCGCAGGTGCTTGCGGCCGGATTCGATGGTTTCCTGCGCAAGCCGGTGACCGGCGATCTGCTGGTGGCGGCGATTGCCCAGGCGCGCAGTAAACGCCAGATCATCAGCTGAGCGCGGCATCCTGCGGCGTGAATCGCGCAACTTTCGGTTTACCATGCCGACGCCCACGGCGTGGGCATCATCAACAGCAGCGTGAGGAGGCCATCGGTGGTGTATCTGCGGGCAGTGACGCTGCTGATGCTGCTGCTGTGCTGCCTGGTGCCCGCTGCCGCGCAGCCGGTGCCACCTTCGCCGCGCCAGGTCACCGTGTTCGATGGGCTGCCGTCCAACACCGTCAACCGCATGGCCGAGGACCGCTACGGCTACCTGTGGATTGCCACCAACGATGGCCTGGCCCGCTACGACGGGCGCAACTACCGCATCTGGCGTTCCGAAGACGGCCTGCGCGACAACCGCATCTGGAGCGTGCTGGTCGATGCCCGCAACGAGCTGTGGATCGGCACTGAAAATGCCGGCCTGGTGCGGATGTCGGCCGATCGCCGCCAGCTGCGCTTCTACGACCGCAGCAGCCAGCCGCTGATGGGCAGCAACACCGTCTGGAGCCTGGCTGCGACACCGGATGGCGCGATCTGGTTCGGCACCCACGAGGGCGGCCTGTACCGGCTGGACAGCAATGACCGTCTGCAGCGGTTCCTGCCCGAAGCGAACAACCCGCGCAGTCTGCCGGCCGCGTCGGTGCCCTACCTGGCCACGCTTGCCGATGGCAGCCTGTGGGTCGGCACCAAGCATGGCGTGGCGCGCTGGACCGGTACCGATTTCGAACGCATCGGCGGCGACCTGGTGCCCAGCCTGCTGATCAATGGACTGACCGCAGAACCCGACGGCAGCCTCTGGATCAGCACGCTGGCCGGGGCCACGGTGCGGCGCCCGGATGGCCGTTTCGAATCCGTTCCCTGGACATTGCCGGCCGGCGACCAGGTGCTGGGCATGATGCTGCGCGACGAGCAGGGCGGGCACTGGCTGGACACGCGCAGCGGCCTGGGCCGGGGCATCGATGGCCGCTACCAGACCGTACCGCTGTACAGTGCCATCGCCCGTGGCCTGGTGCGGCCGAACTGGACCGGCGCCTATGAGGACCGCGAAGGCGGCATCTGGCTGGCCAGTACCAATGCCGGCCTGTGGCACCTGCTTCCGCGCTGGTGGCAGTTCTCGGTGTTTTCGCGGCTGGAGGATGATCCGTCCTCGCTGCGCAATTCCTATGTGCTCGGTACCAGCCCCTCCAGCAATGGCGGGGTGTGGACGGTCGGCAGCCATGGCGCGCTGGACCGTTTCAATCCACGCACGGGCGTGATCGAGCAGCACCGCACCTTCGTCAACGGCATGCACTGGCTGACCTCGGTGCGCGAAGACCGGCAGGGCCAGGTGTGGGTGGGCTCGACCGACGCCCTGATGCGCTACGACCCGCGTCGTGGCGAGCTGCGGCGCTGGGGGCGGGACTCGGGCGCGGACGCGACCATGGAAGGCAACATCGAGGCGATGATGACCTGCGATGGCGACAGCCTGTGGTTGATGCTGTCATCGGGGCTGCAGCAGCGTGATCTGGACGGGCACGTGCGCCGGCGGCTGGAGAACGGCCAGGACGGTCTGCAGGCCGGTCAGCTCAATCTGGACGTGGAATGCGGCCCGCAGGACCGGATCTGGCTGGCCAGCAGCCGCGGCCTGCTGCAATGGCAGCCGGATGCGCAGCGCTTCCAGCCGGTGCCCGGTGCGCCGGCCACTGCGGTGTACGCACTGCACGTGGGCAAGGACGGCCAGGTCTGGTTGTCCGAGGATGGTCGCCTGTCGCGGTATCTCTGGAGCCAGGGCCGGCTGGAACGGCAGGCGGTAGTGGGCGCCGAGCAGGGCTATCCGGCGATTTCCGCTACCGGCCTGGTGGTCGACGCGCAGGGCGTGGCGTGGGCCACCAGCGCCCGCGGCCTGGTGCGGGTGAGTGCCGATGGCGAGAGCGTACGCCTGTACGGGGTGCACGATGGGCTGCCCAGCCAGGAGTTCCGCGAACACACCCTGATCGCCTCCTCGGCGGGGCGCATGGTGGCGGGTACACCCGCCGGTGTGGTGGTGTTCGATCCCGAGCAGGTGCGGCCTTCCACCCGCCGTGCGCCGCTGGTGATCGAGCGGGTGGAGGTACGCCGCAACGAGCAGTTGCTGGACCTGACCCATGACTCGCCGTTGCAGATCGCCGATGGTGACCGCGACCTGCGTATCGTCGCGCGCCTGTTGTCCTTCGCCGATTCGGCTTCCAACACCTACCGCTACCGGTTGGCCGGCTACGACCCGGATTGGGTCGAGGTGGGCCCGGCAGGCGAGCGCCTGTTCTCGCGCCTGCCACCCGGCGCCTATCGGCTGGAAGTGCAGGCGCGCTCGGCCGACCACGTGTGGTCGCGGGTGCAGACCCTGGAATTCCATGTGCAGCCGCCGTGGTGGCGCAGCTTGTCCGGCCTGCTGGTGCTGGCCTCGATCGGGTTGCTGCTGACCAGCTGGTTCGCCTGGTTGTACCGGCGCCGGCTGCAGCGCCAGCACGCCTACCAGCTCGCCCTGCACAAGCAGGATCTGGCCGAGCACGCATCGGCGGCCAAGACGCGCTTCCTTGCCAATCTCGGCCATGAAATCCGCACGCCGATGACCGGGGTGCTGGGCATGAGTGAACTGCTGCTGGCCTCGCCGCTGGATCCGCAGCAGCGCGGCTATACCCAGTCGATCCGGCATGCGGGCGAGCATCTGCTGCACCTGGTCAACGATGCGCTGGACCTGGCGCGGATCGAATCGGGGCGCCTGGAACTGCAGTCCAACGCGTTCGGTCTCAATCGCCTGCTGCAGGATCTGGCCGCGCTGATGGGGCCACTGGCTGCACAGAAGGGCCTGCGGTTCATCCTCGACAACCAGTTGCCGGCAGGGCTGCAGGCGACCGGCGATGCGATGCGGGTGCGGCAGATCCTGCTCAACCTGCTGTCCAACGCGGTCAAGTTCACCAGCCGCGGCAGCATCACGCTGCACGCGCGTTGCGAGGAAGGGCCGCGTGGGCTGTATTTCGAGGTGCGTGATACCGGTCCGGGCATCAGCCAGGAGCAGCAGCAACGGTTGTTCCGGCGCTTCGAGCAGGCCGACGGTGCGCGCACCGCGGCGCAGTACGGCGGCAGCGGCCTGGGCCTGGCGATCTGCCGCGAGCTGGCACTGGCCATGCAGGGCCGGATCCGGGTGGAAAGCCAGCTGGGCAGCGGTACCTGCTTTGGTGTCAGCCTGCCGTTGCCGCTGCAGCAGGGGGCGGCCAGCGACGGAGGTGCCGACAGTGACGCCGCCGCTGCTGCGGTCAACATGCCGCCGCTGCGGGTGTTGCTGGTGGAGGACGATGCGACCGTGGCCGATGTGATGTGTGGGCTGCTGACCACCCGTGGCCATGAGGTGGTCCACGCGGCCCACGCACTGGCCGCGCTGCGTGAAATCAGCGCGGGTGATTTCGATGTCGGCCTGCTCGATCTGGATCTGCCGGGCCTGAGCGGTTTCGAACTGGCCCAGCATCTGCGCAACCAGGGTTACACGTTGCCGCTGCTGGCGGTGACCGCACGCACCGACCCGGACCTGCAGCAGCAGGTGGAAGCGGCCGGCATCGGTGGTTTCCTGCGCAAGCCGGTGACCGGTGAGCTGCTGGTGGAAGCGATCGCCCGCGTGCTGGGGCGGTAGGGGTTCGGCAGGGCTGCGCCCTGCACCGGCCGAATCAACGGCAAAGCAAAAGCAAAAGCTGGCATTCCGTGGGATGGCGGGGTGGGTCCGGTGGCGGGGGACGCTGCAAGTACGTCCATGTAAGCTCGGTCGCCGCATCCATGCGGCTCACGCCCCCGCAACCGGACCCACCCCGCCTTCGACAGATCTCCGCGAGCTGTCGGGACGGCGTCTGTGATGCTCTTGGTGGGTGTCGACCTTGGTCGACACGGATCTGACCCCACGATTGATTCGATTTCTGACAGAGATTCATCCACGCATGGCGTGGATCTACTGCAGATCGCGGGGAACTGTCGGAGGTGGGGCGGTGTCGGATTGCGGGGTGTCAGCCGCATGGATGCGGCTGCCAAGCCTACAAGGACGTACTTGCGGCGTCCCCGCACTCCGACACCGCCCCGCCATCCCACGGAATATCCGCTGTTGCTGTTGCTGTTGCTGTTGCCGTCGCCCTTGCTTCGGCCTCTGCAGGTGCAGGGCGCAGCCCTGCCGAACACTCTACTCTGCTACTTCTTCTACCTGGCGCGGTTCGGGCTTGGTGTCGGGCAACTGCCAGAAGATCAGCGTCGACGTAAGCGTGATCGCGCCCACGCACAGGAACGTGGCGTGCAGCGCAGCCGTGGCGCCGTGGCCTTCCAGCTGCGTGCCGAATGCGGCCAGCAGGCTGCCTGCGGCGGCTGCACCGAAGCCGGCGGCGAGCATCATCACCATCGACAGCAGGCTGTTGCCGGAACTGGCGAACTCGCGGTCGAGGTCGCGCAGGGTGACGGTGTTCATCACGGTGAACTGCAACGAATTGACCGCACCGAAGAACGCCAGCTGCAGCAGGCGCACGGCCAGGTGCTGGCCCGGTGTCATCAGGATGAAGCTGGCCATCGCCAGGCCGACCAGCACGGTGTTGGTCATCAGCACGCGGCGATAGCCGTAGCGTTCAACCAGTTTCACCGCCAGCTTCTTCGACACCATGCCTGCGGCGGCCACCGGCACCATCATCAGGCCGGCGTTCATCGGCCCGAGGCCAAGGCCGACCTGCAGCAGCAGCGGAATCAGCATCGGCATGGCACTGCTGCCGATGCGCGAGAACAGGTTGCCGAGAATGCCGATGCGGTAGCTGGGCACGCGGAACAGTGCCAGGGAGAACAGCGGTGCCGTTGAATTTGCCGCGTGCAGCCAGTAACCGACAAGCGCGGCCAGGCCGGCCACGGTCATCAGCATCACCAGCGCGTGTGGTGTGCCGAGCCCGGAAATTCCATCCAGTGCCAGCGACAGCACCACCATCGCAAAGGCCAGCATGGCGTAGCCGCGAAGGTCGAACCGGGTGCGGTGGCTGGCGTAGTGGTCGGGCATGATCTTCATCGCCGCGATGAAGCCGATGACGCCGATCGGCAGGTTGATCAGGAACACCCAGTGCCACGAGGCGATCTCGACCAGCCAACCACCCAGCGTGGGGCCGATCAGCGGACCCACCAGTGCGGGAATGGCGATGAAGCTCATCGCACGCAGGAAGTCCTCGCGTGGCACCGAGCGCATCACCGCCAGGCGCCCGACCGGCAGCAGCATCGCGCCGCCGATGCCCTGCAGTACGCGCGCGGCCACCAGCTGGTGCAGCTGCTGCGCCATCGCGCAGGCCAGCGAGCCGAGGGTGAACAGGATGATCGCCACCAGGAAGGTGCGTCGGGTGCCGTAGCGGTCGGCGATCCAGCCGGAGGCGGGAATGAAGGTGGCCACTGCCAGCGCGTAGCTGAAGACCACCGACTGCATCTGCAGGGGGCTTTCGCCGAGGCTGGCCGCCATCGCCGGCAAGGCCGTGTTGACGATGGTCGAGTCCAGCATCTGCATGAAGATCGCCAGCGAAACCAGCCACAGCAGGGGACGCTGGCGGGTGTAGGTCGATGGCGCTGTGGACATGGGGCGTGGCCGGTGCAACGTGGGGGCGCCATGATCGCGCACTGCGGGTCACGGCGCGATCAACATCGCGCCGTGATTGCCTGCGCGATGCTCAGCGTTGGCTGTGTGCGTGCACTGCGTCGACCAGCACCTGTACATGGGCCGGGTCCATGTCCGGCGACATGCCGTGGCCGAGGTTGAACACATGGCCCTCGCGCGAACCACCGTTGCCGGCGGCATAGGTATCGAGCACGCGTGCGGCCGCCGCGGCGATCGCATCAGGCGAGGCATACAACGTGGTCGGATCCAGGTTGCCCTGCAGCGCTACGCGGCCACCGGTGCGGCGCAGCGCTTCGTCCAGGTCCAGCGTCCAGTCCAGGCCGAGCGCATCGGCGCCGGTCTGCGACAGCGCTTCCAGGTGCAGGCCGGTGCCCTTGCCGAACAGGATCAGCGGCGTGCGCTCGCTGCCTTCGCCGCGCTCCAGGCCGTCGGCGATGCGCTGCAGATAGCGCAGCGAGAACTCGCGGTACATTGCCGGCGACAGCACGCCGCCCCATGTGTCGAACACCTGCAGGGCCTGCGCACCGGCCGCGCGCTGTGCGCCGAGGTAGGCAATCACCGCGTCGGTGGTTACCTCCAGCAGGCGGTGCAGGGCCTGCGGATGGTTCAGCGCCATCGCCTTGATGCGCGCGAAATCCTTGCTGCCGCCGCCTTCGACCATGTAGCAGGCCAACGTCCACGGGCTGCCCGAGAAACCGATCAGCGGCACCTGGCCGTCCAGTTCGCGGCGGATCAGGCGCACCGCGTCCATCACATAGCCCAGATCCTGCTCCATGTCCGGCACCGCCAGCCTGGCGATGGCCGCTTCATCGCGTACCGGGTGGCGGAACTTCGGGCCTTCGCCTTCGACGAAGTACAGCTCCAGGCCCATGGCATCGGGAATGGTGAGGATGTCCGAGAACAGGATGGCCGCGTCCAGCGGGAAGCGACGCAGCGGCTGCAGGGTGACTTCGCAGGCGATCTCCGGGTTCTTGGCCATGGCCAGGAAGCTGCCGGCCTTGGCCCGGGTGGCGCGATATTCCGGCAGGTAGCGGCCGGCCTGGCGCATCAGCCAGACAGGGGTGCAGTCCACCGGTTCGCGGCGCAGGGCGCGCAGCAGGCGATCGTTGCGGAGAGGGCTGGTCACAGTGGGCATTCCTTGGGCGAAAAGAGCAGCGGCGCAGTCAGTCGCCGTGCGAAAGAATCTGGAAGCCCCGATGCAGTTCGGCATCGCGGGCCTTGTCGTAGGCGTGGCGGGCTTCGTCGGCCGTCAGGTATAGCTCGCGCCGCAGCTGCGAGCGGGCGCCGACGCGGCCGGATTCACGCAGCAGTTCCCAGCCGCCGAACAGGTCCGGGACCAGGGTCAGGCGCAGGAAGCGCGGTGCCTGGGCACCGTCGGCGGGTTGTTGCAGGTGGACGTGCATGGCGCCGATTGTAGCGGGGGTGAGGTGAGCCCTGCCGCAACGCTGATCCGGTAATGCCGGCCGCGGCCGGCAACCTCATGAAACCTCCCAGGTAGCGCCGGGCCATGCCCGGCGAACGCGGAAGCGGTCAGCCTGCGCCCAGCACCTTCAGTACCGCCGCTTCATCCACGTCCGGTACGACTTCGGCGCGGCCCATGCCACGCCACAGCACCAGGCGCAGGCGGCCGGCCACGTTCTTCTTGTCCAGGCGCATGCGGCCGAGCAGGGCCTGCGGGTCCAGCCCGGCGGGGATTGCCACCGGCAGGCCAAGCTGTTCAAGCAGCGCCTGCAGGCGTACCCGGTCGGCGTCGTCGGCCAGGCCCAGGTGGGTGGAGAGGCGGGCCGCCAGCACCATGCCCACCGCTACGGCCTCACCGTGGTTCAGCGCATCGCGCCCCGGTGCGGAGTAGCCCTGTTCGGTTTCGATCGCGTGGCCGAAGGTGTGTCCCAGGTTGAGCAGGGCGCGCTCGCCCTTCTCGAAGGGATCGCGCTCGACGATGGCGGCCTTGTGCCGGCAGCTGCGGGCGATGGCCTCGGCGATGACCGCATCTTCGCCGGCCACCAGTGCGTCGGCATGCTGCTGCAGCCACTCGAAGAACACCGCATCGCCCAGCGCGCCGTACTTGACCACTTCGGCCAGGCCTGCGCGCAGTTCACGCGGCGGCAGGGTGGCCAGCACGCGGGTGTCGGCGATCACCGCACGGGGCGGGTGGAACGCACCGACCAGGTTCTTGCCGGCCGGGATATCCACGGCGGTCTTGCCGCCCACCGAGGAGTCGACCATCGCCAGCAGCGTGGTCGGCAGCTGCACGCAGTCGATGCCGCGCATCCAGCAGGCCGCGGCAAAGCCGGCGAGATCGCCGACCACACCACCACCGAGGGCGAACACGCAGGCATCGCGGGTCGCGCCGAGCGCGGCCAGCGCTTCGATGACCGAGCCGAACTCGGCCAGGGTCTTGGAGGCTTCGCCGGCGGCCAGCACATGCTCAGCCAGGATCAGGTCCGGGCGTGCGGCCAGCAGGGTCTGCTTGGTGGCATCCAGATAGCGTGGCGCAACCTCGCTGTCGCTGACCAGCAAGACATGGCGGCCACGCACATGGCTGGCCAATGCGGCGCCGTCGGCCTGGGCGCCGGCACCGATGGTGATGGAATAGGGACGGTCGCCGCCAACGGCGACCTGCAGCAGGGCAGGGGAGGTCATGCAGTGGGGTCCTGTCGCTGCCAGTGCGTGGCCAGCTTGACGACAAGCTGGGCAGTGGCATCGGCGGCGGTAAACGGGTCGGTATCAAGAGTGACATCGGCGAGGTCGCGATACAGCGGGTCGCGATGCGCGGCCAGATCATGCAGCACCTGTTCGCGGTCCGGCCGCTGCAGCAGTGGCCGGGCCTTGTCGCGTGACAGACGCTCCAGCTGGGCTGCGACGCTGACCCGCAGGTAGACGACAAAGCCTCGCTTGGCGATCAGGGCGCGATTGTCCGGGTCAAGCACGGCACCGCCGCCGGTGGACACCAGCTGGCCACGGCCGGCCAGCACCTGCGCCAGCGCCTGGCGCTCATGGGCGCGGAAACCGGCTTCGCCGGAATGCTCGAAGATCGTGGGGATGCTGGCCCCGGTCGCATCGACGATGGCCTGGTCGACGTCGACGAAGTCCAGCGTGAAGCGCTCGGCGAGGCGGCGGCCGATGCAGGTTTTACCGGCACCCATCGGGCCGATCAGGATCAGGTTCGGAGCGGGATTCATGCCCTCTGATGCTAACACCTCCGTGCCTTGGCCTTTACGTTCTTCACGTCAGGGTGGAGGTTCCTGCGGGGTATCCCGCGCCTGATGGAGTGCCTGCCATGTCGGTTGCCAAGGTCATCGAAATCAATGCGTCCTCGCCCAAGAGCGTGGAGGACGCAGTGCGCAGCGGTTTGAAGAAGGTGTCCGGGACGGTCAAGGGCATCCAGGGCGCCTGGATCAACGAGACCAAGGTGGTCACCGACGGCAACGGTGAGATCACCGAATGGCGGGTGAACCTGCGGGTCACCTTCCTGGTGGAGTGAGGCTGCTCAGCGCAGCCCTTGCACCTGGCGCTGGGCATCCAGCGCCACTACCCGGTCGGCAATGGCCGGCAGCGCACGCAACGCCTGCCGGCTTACCCGCTCGTAGTACTGCACGAAGCGCTCCAGCTGGGGTCGGTTCATGCCGTGGCGCCCCGGCTGGGCCGCCTGCAGGTTCTGCTCCTGCTGCCAGCGCCAACGCGGCACCACCGAAAAATCAGGGGGTTGCAGGAACCACAAGCGGTCGCAACGCTGCCACAGCGCCGGATAGTCGCGGGCCAGCGCCTGGTTGCACCAGCGCCGCCAACGGCCATCGGCATCGGCCTCGCGCTCCAGGGCGTTGAGCGGGACATCCAGTTCGGCATCGTCCTGCGCCGGGGTGCCCAGGAACCAGCCCTCGAACACCAGCAGGTCCAGCGGCGTTTGCAGCTGCGGCCACTGTGCTTCGGGCAGGCGCTCGTCGGCCAGCTTGTCGAAGCGGGGCAGGGCCAGAGGCTTTCGTGCGGCCACTGCGTCCAGTACCGCATGTGCCAGCGGCAGGTCGTGGGTGCCAGGTGGGCCACGGGTGATCAACAACGGATGCACCTGCCGGGCCAGGCGCTGGCGTTGTGCGCGGGTCAGGTAGACATCGTCGATGGACAGCGTTGCGGCGTTCAGGCCACGCGCCTGGGCACGGGCAACCACCTGCGCGGCCAGCGTCGATTTGCCGCTCCCCTGCAGGCCGCTGATCGCCAATACTGGAACGGCTGTGCTGCTGCCCAGCGCGTCATCCAGCGCCTGCTCGACCATTGTTTCGGGGAATCCTTTCACCTGGGGCATGTACGCAGCGGCGACCATGCCGCCACAATAGCCCAAACCGTGTGAGAAGAATGCTGTCATGAGCGACCTGTACGCCGAAGCCCTGTCGACCTTTGCCGCCCTTTTCGAAGAAGCGAAACAGAGCCGCGAAGTCGAGCCCAATGCGATGACCGTGGCGACCGCCGATGTGCAGGGCCGGCCATCGGCGCGCACCGTGCTGTTGAAGGCGTTCGATGAGCGCGGCTTCGTGTTCTACACCCACCTGGACAGCCACAAGGGTAACGAGCTGCAGGTCAATCCGCAGGCGGCGCTGCTGTTCCTGTGGCGCAGCCTGCGCGAGGCCGGCATCCAGGTGCGCATTGAGGGCCGCGTTGAGCAGGTGGCCGATGCCGAGGCCGATGCCTATTTCGCCAGCCGTCCGCGCATGAGCCAGATCGGCGCGTGGGCGTCGCTGCAGTCGAAGACGTTGAACTCGCGCGAGGAGTTCGACGCGCGCGTGGCCGAGGTCGAGGCGCGCTTCGAGGGCAAGGACGTGCCGCGCCCGGACGGTTGGAGTGGTCTGCGGGTGGTGCCTGACCGCATCGAGTTCTGGTACGGCGCGCAGTTCCGCCTGCACGAGCGCTGGTGCTACGAAGCGGGTGCCGAAGGTCGCTGGAGCAAGCGCTTGTTGTACCCGTGATCGACGGCGCGCCCACGATCCGCCAGGCCACCCCGGCCATGCTGCCGCGTGGGTGCAGCTGGGTCTCGGCCTGTGGCCCGATGCCGATGATCCGCTGGAGGAGCTGGTGGAGTCGCTGGCCGATGCCGAAGCGGTGGGGTTTGCCGAAGTGCGCCTGCGCCATGACTACGTGAACGGCACCGAGTCTTCGACGGTGGGCTTCTTGGAAGACTGGTATGTGCAGCCGCCCTGGCAGGGCCACGCCGTGGGCCGCGCCCTGCTGGCGGCCGTGCAGGGCTGGGCGCGTGCATTCGGCTGCAGCGAGCTGGCCTCTGACAGTCGCGTGGAAGACGTACAGGCGCACGCTGCGTATCGTGCTTCGAGGAAACCGAACGTGTGGTGCATTTCCGCATGGTGCTGGACGCGACCACGTCCTCGTAGCCGCCAACCTTGGTTGGCAATGTTTTTGTAGAGTCGAGTCATGCTCGACTGCTGGTGCTCAGGTACGAAAAGCAGTCGAGCATGGCTCGACTCTACAGGAACAGGTTGTCGCATTTGGACCGGCTCGCTTCATCTGTGAGCACTCCGTCATCGCCGTCCGTCGAAGGAAGCATCCAACGAGTTGGGATGCCATTCGCCCTGAAGTTGCCTGTTTGCAGTGCTTTGGCTGCGCCGCGGAGAGAACTACTGTTCCCGGCTGTTCTCGCGGAGGTCGGAGTAAAGGCGTCTGATTGCAGCTGATCATTCACCGTAGTGTGAAGGGGATGCATAGTTGCGCTTCTGACGGTCGCGGGCTGATGGATGTTGAGGAGAAGTGGAGTGTCGAAGTTAATTTTGGTCTTCGTGCCGTTTGCCTTTCTCGTCCTTCAATCCGGGAGAGTTGAATCGAAGGATCTGGACTATCGGTTGGTACTTACGGCGGGCACTGGAATCGTGGATGGGCAGGTAGTGCGCTATCTGACAATGTTTGAGGACGCCTGCATTACGGTGCAGAACGTCGTGCCTGGCGATGTAGGGAAGGTTGCGGTCGAGAAAAGGCTGTGCAATCTGGAAGGTAAGAACATTGCTACTGAATTTGCGGATGTTAAATTCAAGCGCGGTGTATTCACCGACGAGGGACTATTTTTCGAGGTTAGCGCGACTCCCTTCAGGCCTTTGGGTGAGAGAAAGCTGTATTGCCAAGTAAAGTTTGCTAATGGTGTAGCTGAGCAGCTGTCTTGCGAGGATAGGTATTCTGATTAGTGAGTCCCGGATTTCCTGTTGAACTGGATGGCCGTTGCGGGGCGCGCGCATTCTGAGTTGTCGCGAACGCACCTGGTCGCTTCATCTGCGAGCAGGCCAGCAACCGGCAGACTCCGACGAACGTCCTCGACTTCCGGAATTGCCATGCCCTCCTGGCGTTGCCTGTTTACCGTGCCACCGCCGCGCCAGGGCGTGGAAGCGCTCCTGTTGCTGCTCGCCCGTGTCGTCGCCGGGGTGATGTTCTGCGTATCGGGCTGGAACAAGGTATTCACCGACGCCGGGCGCGAGCGCATGGTGCATACGCTGGTCGATGCAGGTATCCCGTTTCCCGTGTTCAGTGCGCCGGTGCTCGGCGGCATTGAATGGATCGCAGGTGGACTGCTTGTACTGGGCCTGCTCAGCCGCCCATCGGCACTGCTGCTGGCGGCGATCTGCGCGGTGGCGGCGCTGACCGATGGCATCGCGCGTATCCCTGGGGGGCTGAGCGTACCGGATTGGCTGAGCTGGTTCTTTTACCTGAGCGAAGTGCCGCTGGGCGTGCTGCTGCTATGGGTTGCGGCCGTGGGCAGTGGACGGTTCGCCATCGAAGCGCGCGCGGCGCTCAAGTAGATCCACGCCATGCGTGGATGGGGTGCTTGGGAAAAAGCGGTGCGCACCAAGGTTCGCACCCACCAGGCATCGGTCTGCCCTCAACAGACATCGGCGGTTCGCCCCTGCCTTGCATCGGTTCTGCACCAACCAGACGACAGGACGTTACAACCCCTCCGCGCGCAGCCATCGCCACAGCGTGGTGCGTGACGCACCCAGTGCCTGCGCCATGCCTTCGCGGTCATTGCGGTGTTCCTGCAGCAGCGCTTGCAGCTGCGCACGCGGCGGGCGCTTGCCGTTGTTTTCCACTGGCAGTGTGGCGGCGCCTTCGTTCACCAGCTCCGGCGCCAGCTGCAGCAGGCGCGCTGCATCGATCAGCCCCTCACCCGGCTGCCAGTGGATGCGCAGCCTATCCACCAGATTGCGCAGTTCACGTACGTTGCCTGGCCAGTCGGCAGCGCTGAGCAGGGTCAGCGCTTCTGCATCCAGCGGTGCATCGATGCCGCGCAGTTCGCGGAAGAAGTGCGTGGTCAGCAGCGGGATATCGCCTCGACGTGCACGCAGAGTGGGCAGTGCGATGCGCAGCGCGGCCAGCCGGTAATACAGGTCGCGGCGGAAGCTGCCAGCCGCCGCGCGCTGTTCCAGCGATTGCAGGGTGGCGGCGACCACGCGCAGGTCGACCGGGGTCGGTTCGGTGGCGCCCACGCGCAGCACTTCGCGTTCTTCCAGAACCCGCAGCAGACGGGTCTGCAGCGGCAGCGGCAGTTCACCAATCTCGTCCAGGAACAACGTGCCGCCATCGGCTGCCTCGACCAGGCCGACGCGCCCCCCGCGACGCGCACCGGTGAAGGCGCCGTCGCTGTAGCCGAACAGCTCCGCTTCCAGCAGTGATTCGCTGATCGCACCGCAGTTCAGCGCAACGAAGCGACCGCGACGACCGCTGGCGTCGTGCAGCTGGCGTGCAACCAGTTCCTTGCCGGTGCCGGTCTCGCCGGTAACCAGTACGGTGCTGTCGTGCGGGGCGTACAGCGCGATCTGTGCGCGCACGTCGGCCATCGCATTGCTGTCGCCGAGCAGGGCATGCGCATCGTTGCGTGCGGCGGTGCGGCGGCGCGGAGCCGGCCGGCTGCCGCCGGAGCGGGCCATGGCCTGGGTCAGCTCCAGCGCATGCTCGAACGCCTGCCGCACCGAATCAGCCGAGTACAGCAGCACGCCGGGCAGTCCGGCCTGTTCGGCATGGTCGATGGCCATGCCGGTGCCGACGATCACTTCGATACCGTTGGCGCGCAGGTCGGCGATGCAGTCGCGGGCATCTTCGCGGGTGACGAAGCGGCGGTGCTCGATGTCCAGGCCGAAGCTCTGCTGGAAGCTGCTGAACACCGGCACGTCGCTGGCATGGGTGACCAAGCCGATGCGTGGGGCGATGCGGCGGGCGCGCGCCAGCGCTTCCATCAGGTCGAAGCCATTGGCGTGGATCGGTACCAGCGGCAGGTCCAGGCGACCGCGCAACCAGGCCGCGTTTGAGCCGCCGGCAATCACCACGTCGCAGTGCTCGCGGCGCAGGCGCTGGCCGATCACTTCCACGGCCTCCTCGAAGCCCAGGTTGATCTGCTCGATGCGCGCGCGGCGGTCGAATTCGGGAATGACATCGCCCAGCAGGCCGGTCAGGCGCGAGACGCTGACCGTCCAGATCACCGGGCGGCCGGGGTCGGCATCGGCGTGGCGCAGGGGCGAGCGGGGCAGGTACATGCAAGGATACCGGGAAGCGATGTTTCATGATACATCTGTTTCAATGTTTCATATGTTTCAGTGTTGCGGGCCGGTCATCTCCGTGAAATCAACCGCTTGCAGGTTGGCACGGTGTTTGCGCTTACCCCTGTGTCCTTCAACCTGGATCGCCGCATGACCGTTTCGACCCTCTCTTCCGCCGGTGCCCGCTTCCGCGAGGCGCTGGCTGCCGAATCGCCGCTGCAGGTGATCGGCGCGATCAACGCCAACCATGCGCTGCTGGCCAAGCGCGCGGGTTTCCGTGCCATCTACCTGTCCGGCGGTGGCGTGGCCGCCGGCTCGTTGGGCCTGCCGGACCTCGGCATCAACACCCTGGAAGACGTGCTGGTGGACGTGCGCCGCATCACCGATGTCTGCGACCTGCCGCTGATGGTCGACATCGACACCGGCTTTGGCCCGAGCGCGTTCAACATCGCGCGCACGGTGAAGTCGCTGATCAAGGCCGGCGCGGCCGCCTGCCATATCGAAGACCAGGTCGGCGCCAAGCGCTGCGGTCATCGCCCGGGCAAGGAGATCGTCTCGCAGGGCGAAATGGTCGACCGCGTGAAGGCCGCTGCCGATGCCAAGACCGATCCGGACTTCTTCCTGATCGCGCGCACCGACGCCATCCAGGTGGACGGCGTGGACAAGGCCATCGAGCGTGCCATCGCCTGCGTCGAAGCCGGTGCCGACGGCATCTTCGCCGAGGCCGCCTATGACCTGGATACCTACCGTCGCTTCGTCGATGCGGTGAAGGTGCCGGTGCTGGCCAACATCACTGAATTCGGCGCGACCCCGCTGTTCAGCCGCGACGAGCTGGCTTCGGCCGGCGTGGCCATCCAGCTGTTCCCGCTGTCCGCTTTCCGCGCCGCCAACAAGGCCGCCGAGAACGTCTACCAGACGATCCGCCGTGAGGGCCACCAGCGCAACCTGATCGACAGCATGCAGACCCGCGAGGAGCTGTATGACCGTATCGGCTATCACGCCTTCGAGCAGCAGCTCGATGCGCTGTTCGCCGCCAAGAAATAAGCAGTACCCTGCACCATCAAGTTTCGGAGGGAAACATGAACGATACGACCGCAACCCCGACCTTCAAGCCGAAGAAGTCCGTCGCCCTGTCCGGCACCGCTGCCGGCAACACCGCGCTGTGCAGCGTCGGCCGCAGTGGCAACGACCTGCACTACCGTGGCTACGACATCCTGGACCTGGCCAACACCAGCGAGTTCGAGGAAATCGCCTACCTGCTGGTGCATGGCAAGCTGCCGACCCGCGCCGAGCTGGTCTCCTACAAGGCCAAGCTGAAGTCGCTGCGTGGCATTCCGGCCGCGGTGAAGGCCGCGCTGGAAGAACTGCCGCCGTCGGCGCACCCGATGGATGTGATGCGCACCGGCGTGTCCGTGCTCGGCTGCGTGGCGCCGGAGAAGGATGACCACAACCATCCGGGCGCGCGCGACATCGCCGACAAGCTGATGGCCTGCCTCGGTTCGATGCTGCTGTACTGGTACCACTGGAGCCACAACGGCCGCGCGATCGACGTGGAAACCGATGATGACTCCATCGGTGGCCACTTCCTGCACCTGCTGCACGGCGAGAAGCCGCAGGATTCGTGGGTGAAGGCGATGCACACCTCGCTGATCCTGTACGCCGAGCACGAGTTCAACGCTTCGACCTTCGCCTGCCGCGTCATCGCCGGCACCGGCAGCGACATGTACAGCGCGATCTGCGGTGGCATCGGCGCGCTGCGTGGCCCCAAGCACGGCGGCGCCAACGAAGTGGCGTTCGAAGTGCAGAAGCGCTATGACAATCCGGACGAAGCCGAGGAAGACATCAAGGCCCGCGTGGAGCGCAAGGAAGTGGTGATCGGTTTCGGCCACCCGGTCTACACCGTGTCCGATCCGCGCAACAAGGTGATCAAGGACGTCGCCCGCGAACTGTCCGAAGAGCAGTCGAGCATGAAGATGTACGACATCGCCGAGCGCCTGGAAACGGTGATGTGGGACATCAAGAAGATGTTCCCGAACCTGGACTGGTTCAGCGCCGTCAGCTACCACATGATGGGCGTGCCGACCGCGATGTTCACCCCCCTGTTTGTGATCGCCCGCACCGCCGGCTGGAGCGCGCACATCGTCGAACAGCGTATCGACGGCAAGATCATCCGCCCGAGCGCCAACTACATCGGCCCGGAAGATCGCGACTTCGTGGCCATCGACAAGCGTTCCTGATCATCGCCACTGTTGCACTGCTGCATGCATCCGGCCGGCCCCGTGCCGGCCGGATGCCGTCACCGCCGTATTGCCGGCACCCGGCCCGCCACGAGCATTCCGCCAGCCCATGAATACCGATTACCGCAAGTCCCTCCCCGGCGCCTCGCTGGACTATTTCGATGCGCGCGCCGCCGTCGACGCGATCCAGCCCGGCGCCTACGCCACGCTGCCGTACGTATCGCGCGTGCTGGCCGAGAACCTGGTGCGTCGCTGCGATCCGGCCACGCTGACCGACTCGCTGAAGCAGCTGATCGAGCGCAGTCGCGACCTGGATTTCCCGTGGTTCCCGGCGCGCGTGGTGTGCCATGACATCCTCGGCCAGACCGCGCTGGTGGATCTGGCCGGCCTGCGCGATGCGATCGCCGACAAGGGCGGTGATCCGGCCAAGGTCAACCCGGTGGTGCCGGTGCAGCTGATCGTCGATCACTCGCTGGCAGTGGAGTGCGGTGGTTTCGATCCGCAGGCGTTCGAGAAGAACCGCGCCATCGAGGACCGTCGCAACGAGGACCGCTTCCACTTCATCGACTGGACCAAGCTGGCCTTCGAGAACGTGGACGTGATTCCGCCGGGCAACGGCATCATGCATCAGATCAATCTGGAGAAGATGTCGCCGGTGATCTACGTGCAGGATGGCGTCGCTTTCCCCGATACCTGCGTGGGCACCGACAGCCACACCCCGCATGTGGATGCGCTGGGCGTGATCGCCATCGGCGTGGGTGGCCTGGAAGCAGAGAACGTGATGCTGGGCCGTGCGTCGTGGATGCGCCTGCCGGACATCATCGGTGTCGAGCTGACCGGTCGGCCGCAGCCGGATATCACCGCCACCGACGTGGTGCTGGCCCTGACCGAATTCCTGCGCAAGGAGCGCGTGGTCGGCGCCTGGCTTGAATTCTTCGGCGAAGGTGCCGCTGCACTCACCATCGGTGATCGCGCCACCATCTCCAACATGTGCCCCGAATACGGCGCAACCGCCGCGATGTTCTACATCGACGGCCAGACCATCGACTACCTGCGCCTGACTGGTCGCGAGGAAAAGCAGGTCGCACTGGTTGAAAACTACGCGCGCAGCACCGGCCTGTGGGCCGATGACCTGGCCACTGCGGAATACGAGCGCGTGCTGCACTTCGATCTGTCGACGGTGGTGCGCAACATGGCCGGCCCGAGCAATCCGCATCGCCGCCTGCCGGTATCGGAACTGGTCGAGCGCGGCATCGCCGATGCCGCCAAGCTGGAAGCCGGCAAGGCCGAGCAGGCACAGGGCCTGATGCCCGATGGCGCGGTGATCATCGCTGCCATCACCAGCTGCACCAATACCTCCAACCCGCGCAACGTGATCGCCGCCGGCCTGCTGGCACGCAAGGCCAACGAGCGCGGCCTGCTGCGCAAGCCTTGGGTGAAGTCGTCGCTGGCACCCGGTTCCAAGGCAGTGCAGCTGTACCTGGAAGAAGCGGGCCTGCTGCCGGACCTGGAGAAGCTGGGCTTCGGCATCGTCGCCTTCGCCTGCACCACCTGCAATGGCATGAGCGGCGCGCTGGATCCGAAGATCCAGCAGGAAATCATCGACCGTGACCTGTACGCCACGGCGGTACTGTCGGGCAACCGCAACTTCGACGGCCGCATCCATCCATATGCGAAGCAGGCGTTCCTGGCCTCGCCGCCACTGGTGATCGCCTACGCCATCGCCGGCACCATCCGCTTTGACATCGAGAAGGATGTGCTGGGCGTGGACACCGACGGCAACGAGGTGCGCCTGAAGGACATCTGGCCGAGTGATGCCGAGATCGATGCGGTGGTGAAGGCGGCGGTGAAGCCGGAGCAGTTCCGCAGCGTCTACAACCCGATGTTCAACGTACGCGTCGAACACGGCGCAGCGGTGAGCCCGCTGTACGACTGGCGCCCGCAGAGCACCTACATCCGTCGTCCGCCGTACTGGGAAGGTGCACTGGCCGGTGAGCGCTCGCTGGCCGGCATGCGTGCGCTGGCGGTGTTGCCCGACAACATAACCACCGACCACCTGTCGCCGTCCAACGCGATCCTGGCCTCGAGTGCGGCTGGCGAATACCTGGCGAAGATGGGCCTGCCGGAAGAGGACTTCAATTCCTACGCCACCCATCGCGGTGACCACCTGACCGCGCAGCGTGCCACCTTCGCCAACCCGAAGCTGTTCAACGAGATGGTGCGCAATGAAGATGGCAGCGTGAAACAGGGTTCGCTGGCGCGCGTCGAGCCGGAAGGCAAGGTCATGCGCATGTGGGAAGCCATCGAGACCTACATGGAGCGCAAGCAGCCGCTGATCATCATCGCCGGTGCCGACTACGGGCAGGGTTCTTCGCGTGACTGGGCCGCCAAGGGTGTGCGCCTGGCTGGCGTGGAGGCCATCGTTGCCGAAGGTTTCGAGCGCATCCACCGCACCAACCTGATCGGCATGGGCGTGCTGCCGCTGGAGTTCAAGCCGGGCACCACGCGCCTGACCCTGGGCATCGATGGCACCGAAACCTTCGACGTCATCGGTGAACGCACGCCGCGCGCCGAGTTGCGCGTGGTCATCCACCGCCGCGACGGCCAGGACGTGATCGTGCCGGTCACCTGCCGCCTGGACAGTGACGAGGAAGTGGCGATCTACGAGGCCGGCGGCGTGTTGCAGCGCTTCGCGCAGGACTTCCTGGAAGGCGCCAAGGTGGCGTAAGGCAGCGGCTGGCTGCCTTGTGTCAAGTTGCCGCCATGCTGGCTTCGGCCCGCATGGCGGTGGTCACGGAGGAGAGGGGCGTAGCCCCATCTGCATGGGAACCGCGTTCTACAACATCGCAGGCACAGTTAACACCGCCTTCATCCTGCTGAGCCTGTTGGGTGTGGGCGCGCAGTTTCGGTTGGTGCGCAACCGTCGGGAGCGTGCGGATGCGACTGACAGTGCCACTGCAGTGCTGTCGCTGAATCAGTTTACGGTCAGCTTCCTGGCTTACCTCTCCTTCTTCATCTATGGCTACAGCGTCACACCATTCAATCATTTCATTGTCTGGCCGCGGTTGCTTGCGTCGGTGCTGGTCATGGCCATCCTGGTGGAGATCTGGCGTGACCGCCGAAGCCGCTCCGCGACGACCAGCCTGCTGACAGCCGCGCTGCTGTTGATCTGCGCACTGGCTGGTCTGGCTTGGGGCGATCGTCATGTGGATGAAGGCAGGGTGGTGGCCAGTGCGGTGATCGTGGTCATTACCGCGTTGTTGGCCCAGGGCTACGCTCATCAGATTCTGCTGATTCTGCGCAATGGCCATACCGGTGCGGTGTCGCTGCGGATGAGTCAGCTGATCCTGCTGATGGACCTGTCCACGATTGTGTTTGCCTCCGCCATGGGTCTGCGGCTGGGCTGGCCGTTGCTCCTGCTGGCTGTGGTGAGTGGCAGCACCAAGCTGGCCATCCTGTATCTGTTCCGTTGGCAACGCAGTGCGCAGGCTGACAGCCGCCGGCGGCGGCTGGCGTTGCAGTCCTGATGCTCCCTTCTTTTATTCTGTCGAGATGTCCACCATGACGTTCCTCCCGCAACTCCGTATTCCCGCTACCTACATGCGCGGTGGTACCAGCAAGGGCGTGTTCTTCCGCCTGCAGGACCTGCCCGAGGCCGCTCAGGTGCCGGGTGCCGCACGCGATGCGCTGCTGATGCGCGTGATCGGCTCGCCCGACCCGTATGGCAAGCAGACCGACGGCATGGGTGGGGCCACCTCCAGCACCAGCAAGTGCGTGATCATCTCCACCGCCTCGGTGCCGGATCACGACGTGGATTACCTGTATGGCCAGGTGTCGATCGATACCGCATTCGTGGACTGGAGCGGCAACTGCGGCAACCTCAGCACCGCCGTTGGTCCGTTCGCGATCGCCAACGGCCTGATCGATCCGGCCCGCGTGCCGCGCGATGGCCTGTGCACCGTGCGCATCTGGCAGGCCAACATCGGCAAGACCATCATTGCCCATGTGCCGATGCGCGATGGGCAGGTGCAGGAGATCGGCGATTTCGAGCTGGATGGCGTGACATTCCCGGCTGCCGAGATCCAGCTGGAATTCCTCGATCCGTCCGACGATGGTGACGCCGGTGCGATGTTCCCCACCGGCAACTTGATCGATACGCTGGACGTGCCGGGCGTGGGTAGTTTCGAGGTGACGATGATCACCGCCGGCATCCCGACCATCTTCCTCAACGCCGCCGACCTCGGTTACACCGGCACCGAACTGCAGCCGGCGATCAATGAAGACAAAGCGGCGCTGGAGCGTTTCGAGAAGATCCGTGCCTACGGCGCGCTGCGCATGGGCTTGATCCAGAAACTGGAAGACGCGGCGACCCGCCAGCACACGCCGAAGGTAGCCTTCGTCGCCCCCGCGCAGGATTACGTGTCGTCCAGCGGCAAGGCGATCCCGGCCGCGGACATCGATCTGCATGCCCGCGCGCTGTCGATGGGCAAGCTGCACCACGCGATGATGGGCACCGCTGCAGTAGCGATCGGTACCGCCGCGGCGATCCCCGGCACGCTGGTCAATCGTGCTGCTGGCGGCGGCGAGCGCGAGGCCGTGACCTTCGGGCATCCGTCGGGCACGTTGCGCGTGGGTGCGCAGGCCGCACTCGTTGACGGCCAGTGGACGGTGTCCAAGGCCATCATGAGCCGCAGCGCCCGCGTGCTGATGGAAGGCAAGGTGCGCGTGCCGGCCGGGTGATGGCCTGGTAGTCGCCAACCTTGGTTGGCATGGCGCCGGCATTGCGCGGGTGGCGCTGCACCTGCTCTGGTAGGTGCCAACCTTGGTTGGCATGGAAGCGGCATCGCGCGGGTAAGGCCCAGCGCCAACCAAGGTTGGCGACTACCGGGTTTGTCGCAGCGTGCAACCCCACGAGGAGACCGAACAATGTCCGACAGCCACACCCCATCCAACGCCCGTGCAGCCTGGGATGCGCTGCTGGTGGACATCGTCGACTACGTGCGCGACACGCGCATCGACTCGCCGCTGGCGTTCCAGACCGCGCATCACTGCCTGCTCGACACGTTGGGCTGCGGGTTGGAGGCGCTGTCCTTCCCCGCCTGCAGCAAGCTGCTGGGCCCGCTGGTGCCGGGTATCAGCGTGGCCAACGGCGCGCGCGTCCCCGGCACCAACTTCGTGCTCGATCCGGTGCAGGCAGCCTTCAACATCGGCGCGATGGTGCGCTGGCTGGATTTCAACGACACCTGGCTGGCCGCAGAGTGGGGCCACCCCTCGGACAACCTCGGTGGCATCCTCGCCGTGGCCGACTGGCTTGGCCGCAACGCGGCGGCGTTGCGACGCCCGCCGCCGACCGTGCACGACGTGCTGCTGGCGATGATCAAGGCGCACGAGATCCAGGGCGTGCTGGCGTTACGCAACTCTTTCAACCGGGTCGGCCTGGATCACGTGCTGCTGGTCAAGGTGGCCACCACCGCCGTCGTCGCACAGATGCTGGGTCTGGACCGCGAGCGGATGCTCAATGCGGTGTCGCTGGCCTGGGTGGATGGACAGGCGCTGCGCACCTACCGGCATGCGCCCAACACCGGTTCGCGCAAAAGCTGGGCGGCCGGTGATGCGACCAGCCGTGGCGTACGCCTGGCGCTGATGGCCGCCACCGGCGAGATGGGCTACCCCAGCGTGCTCAGTGCACCGACCTGGGGCTTCGAAGCGGTATCGATGCATGGCCAGGCGCTGACCCTCGGCCGCCCCTTCGGCAGCTACGTGATGGAGAACGTGCTGTTCAAGATCAGTTTCCCGGCCGAATTCCACGGGCAGACGGCGGTGGAGGCGGCGATCATCCTGCACCAGCAGCTGCGCGCGCAGGGGCGAACGGCCGAGGACATCGAACACATCGCGATCCGTACCCAGGAAGCCTGCATCCGCATCATCGACAAGCAGGGGCCGCTGCACAACCCGGCCGACCGCGATCACTGCGTGCAGTACATGGTGGCCATCGCGCTGCTGCATGGGCGGCTGGTGGCCGAGGATTACGAGGACGACATGGCGGCCGATCCGCGCATCGACGCGCTGCGCGCGAAGATGACCTGCCATGAAGACCCGCAGCTCAGCGCCGACTACCTGGACCCGGACAAGCGCAGCATCGCCAACGGGCTGACGGTGCGCTTCAACGACGGCAGCGCGCTGCCGGAGGTGCTGGTGGAGTACCCGCTGGGCCACGCACGCCGGCGCGCAGAGGGTATCCCGCTGCTGATGGACAAGTTCCGTCGGCACCTGGCGCACCGCTTCCCCACCGCCCAGCAGCAGCGCATCCTGGCCGCCTCGCTGGACCCGGTGGCCTTGGCGGCGATGCCGGTGACCGACTACGTGGACCTGTACCTGCCGGGGTAGGAAGCGCTCTGGTGGGTGCCAACCTTGGTTGGCATGGGCCCAACGCCAACCGGGGCTGGCGGCTACCGCGCCGGGCATGGCCCGGCGCTACCGTTCCGATGCATTCCTGCCGAATCCGCGTCAACGCCTTGACGCGACGCGCCTATAATGGCCACCTCGATCAAGGAGTGACGACATGAGCGGTCCGGCACGGCGGATGCGGTGGGGATGGACGGCAGCATTGCTGGCAGGAGGGCTGTTGCTGGGTCTGGCCGGTTGCCGCAACGACAGCGGGCAGCTGCCAAAGGCCAGCGGCGAAGCCATCGCCACCAAGGCCGAGCAGGTGAAGGAGTTCACCCTGCTGCGTGCCTACCCGGACCAGAAGAGTGAAGGCCTGTCGCTGGCGCTGGAGTTCTCGCGCCCGCTGGTCGGCACCCAGGACTTCGACAAGCTGGTGCGCTTCGAAGAGAAGGTCGGCAACGATGACAGCAGTTGGACCCTGTCCGATGACGGCCTGACCCTGCGCTATCCCTTCGTCGAAGCCGGCAAGGAATTCAGCCTGGTGGTCTCGCCGGACCTGCTGGCCGCCGATGGCAGCCGCCTGGGCAAGGAACTGAAGCAGAAGGTCTTCAGCGGCGAGCTGAAGCCGGTGGCCGGTTTCGCCTCGCAGGGCAGCGTGCTGCCGGCCAAGGACAGCCGCGGCCTGCCGGTGGTGTCGGTGAACGTGCCGGAGGTCGATGTCGAGTTCCTGCGCGTGCGCGAAAAGGATCTGCCGACCTTCTTCAGCCAGTACCAGCGCGGTGGTCGCCGCGGCAGCTGGGAACTGAGCAGCGACTACGAGCGCAGCCCGATCAACAAGCTGGCCGAACCGGTCTACGTCAACCGCTTCATCCTGGGCGGCAAGCAGAACGAGCGGGTGCTGACCTACCTGCCGACCCAGGACATCAAGGAACTGCAGGAGCCGGGGCTGTATTTCGCCCTGCTCAAGCGCACCGGTGACTACGAGGGCGAGTTCGATACCGCGTTCTTCTCGGTCAGCGACATCGGCCTGCACACCCGCGCGTACAAGGACAAGCTGTTCGTCCATACCGCCGCGCTGAAGGACGGTGCATCGCTGAAGGGCATCGACCTGCGCGTGCTCGATGCCAAGGGCGAAGTGGTGCTGAAGGGCAGTACCGACAGCAACGGCAATGCGCTGCTGAACTACACCCTGGATGCCACCCACGTGCTGGTGGCAAGCAGCGGCAAGGACACCAGTTTCCTGCCCTTCAACCAGCCGGCGCTGGACCTGAGCGAGTTCGCCGTGGCCGGCCGTGACAACGCCTGGTTCGATGTCTATGCCTGGTCGGGCCGCGACCTGTACCGCCCGGGTGAGACGGTGCGCCTGTCGGCGCTGCTGCGCGACAACGACGGCAAGCCGATCAAGAGCCAGCCGGTGTTCCTGCGCCTGAAGCAGCCCGATGGCAAGACCTTCCGCGAAACCCGCGTGCAGCCGGGCGAACAGGGCTACATCAACTTCGAGCAGACCATTCCCGCCGAGGCGCCGACCGGGCGCTGGCAGGTGGAGTTCCGCACCGACCCGGCCAGCAAGGAAGCGATCCAGGGCATGACCCTGCGCATCGAGGAGTTCCTGCCCGAGCGCATGAAGCTGGACCTGGACAGCGCGCAGAAGACGCTGAAGCCGGGTGAGGACCTGCGCCTGCAGGCCAACGGTGCCTATCTGTACGGTGCCCCGGCCGATGGCAACCGCTTCACCGCGCGCATGGCGGTGGCCGCCGAGCAGAAGCCGGTGGAGGGCCTGCCGGGCTACTTCTTCGGCGACCCGACCCTGCAGCTGCCGCGCGAAGCCAAGGATGTCATCGACGCCACGCTGCCGGCCAATGGCCAGCTGCGCGAAGACGTGTCGTTGCCGGAAGAAGCGACCAAGGCGAAGGCACCGATCGCGGTGGTGCTGTCCGGCAGCCTGTATGAAACCGGTGGCCGCACGGTCACCCGCACGCTGAAGCGGGTGGTGTGGCCGGCTGCCGCACTGGTCGGCGTGCGCCCGTTGTTCAATCCGGACGACGGTGCTGATTCCAACGGCAACGCGCGGTTTGAACTGATGCGCGTGGATGCGGACGGCAAGCCGCAGCCGGCCAAGGGCCTGAAGATCACCCTGGTGCGCGAGCTGCGCGACTACCACTGGACCTTCAACGACAACCGCTGGGATTACGATTTCACCCGCCGCTTCGAAAACAAGGAAACCCGTACCGTCGATGCCGGCGGCAGCGCGGTGGCCTTCGACTTCCCGGTGGAGTGGGGCGAGTACCGGGTGGACGTGTTCGATCCGTCCACCGGCCTGACCAGCCGTTATCCGTTCCGGGCCGGCTGGAGCTGGGGCGATGACAACCGTGGCCTCGATGCCCGCCCGGACAAGGTCAAGCTGGGCCTGGACAAGACCGGCTACAAGGCCGGCGATACCCTGGAAGTGACGGTGACCCCGCCGCATGCCGGCAAGGGCGTGCTGATGGTCGAGACCGACCGCATGCTGTACGTGCAGGACATCGACGCCAAGCCCGGTGCCACCTACAAGATCCCGGTCACCGCCGATTGGGAGCGCCACGACGTCTACATCACCGCGCTGGTGTTCCGCGGTGGCAGTGCGCCGAGCAAGATCACCCCGGCCCGCGCGGTGGGCGTGGTGCACGTGCCGATGGACCGCAAGGGCCGCACCGTGGCCGTCGGCCTGGCCGCGCCCAAGCAGATGCGACCGGAGCAGGACCTGCCAGTGACGGTCAGCGCACCGCAGCTGGCCGGCAAGGTCGCGCACGTCACTGTTTCGGCCGTGGATGTGGGCATTCTCAACATCACCCGCTTCCCGGTGCCCGATGCCGGCGCGCACTTCTTCGCCCAGCGCCGCCTCGGCATCGATGCCTATGACATCTACAGCCGGGTGATCGAGAGCTTCGACGGCGGCAGCGGCAAGCTGAAGTTCGGCGGCGACATGGCGCTGCAGGCGTTGCCGCAGGCCAAGCGGCCGACCGCGCGCGTGCAGACCGTGGACCTGTTCTCCGGCCCGGTGCAGCTCGATGCCAAGGGCATTGCCCGCATCCGCCTGAAAGTGCCGGATTTCAATGGCACCCTGCGGGTGTCGGCGCTGGTCTACAGCGATGACCAGTACGGCAAGCGCGATGTGGAAACCGTGGTGCGCGCACCGATCCTGGCCGAGGCCAGCATGCCGCGCGTGCTCGCCCCGGGCGACCGCAGCACGGTGACGCTGGACGTGCAGAACTTCACCGGCAAGCCCGGTCAGTTCAACGTGCGCGTGGACAGCGAAGGCCCGCTCAGCCTGGGCGAAGGCACGCGCAGCGTGCAGCTCAATGCCGATGCCAAGACCACGTTGAGCTTCCCGTTGTCGGCGCGCGAGGGCCACAGCGTGGCCAAGGTGCGCGTGCGTGTGGATGGCAACGGCTTCAAGGCCGACCGCCGCTACGATCTGCCGGTACGCGCGGCGTGGCCGCAGGTACTGCGCTCGCAGGTGCGCACGCTCGATCCGCTGGCGGCGGTGAGCCTGGATGGCAGCCTGATGGATGGGCTGATGTCCGAATCGGTCAATGCCCGCCTGCTGGTCAGCCCGCTGCCGCCGATCCCGTTCGCCAGCGCGCTGCAGGGCGCGCTGAACTACCCGTACGGCTGTGCCGAACAGACCACCAGCAAGGGCTACGCCGCGCTGATCCTGGACCAGGCCACGTCGTCCATGCTCGGCGCTGACGGCCTGGACGCGAAGACCCGTCGCGAGCGCATGGAAGGTGCGTTCGGTCGCCTGGCATCGATGCAGGTGGCCAACGGCAACTTCTCGATGTGGGGTGACGACGGCTACGTGAACCCGTGGCTGACCCCGTACATCGCCGAGTTCCTGCTCGATGCCAAGGACGGTGGCTTCGCGGTGCCGGACAACGTGCTGCAGAAGGCGCTGAACCGCCTGAGCGAAGACCTGCTGTCCGGTGGCAACCAGTTCTACGGCCAGGAAAAACGCGAAAGCCTGAAGTTCGCCAACCAGGCGTACTCGGGTTACGTGCTGGCCCGCGTCAACCGCGCGCCGCTGGGTACCCTGCGCACGCTGTACGACAACGAACGCAGCAAGGCCGTGGGTGGTCTGTCGCTGGTGCACCTGGGCGTGGCGCTGTCGCTGCAGGGCGATGCCAAGCGCGGCCAGGCGGCCCTTGCGGCGGGCTTTGCCAAGTCCAGCAGCGAGCGCCCGTCCTACTTCGGCGACTACGGCAGTGCCGTTCGTGATGATGCGCTGATGATCGCGCTGACCCACGAAAACAAGCTGGCCAAGCCAGCATGGGATGCACGCGCGGTTGATCTTGGCCGTGGCCTGGATGCGCGCCGCAACAGTGGCTGGATGTGGCTGAGCACGCAGGAACAGGTGGCCATCGCCCGCCTCGGCAAGGCACTGGCCGCCAACCAGAAGGCGCTGGTGGCCGGTGAGCTGGTGATCGGTGGCAACAGCGAGGCCATCGGCGAACGCAAGCTGTTTGGCCGCAACTTCGATGCAGGGCAGCTGGCAGCGGGCGTGCGCTTCACCCCGCAGGGACAGCCGCCGATGTTCGCCAGCATCGACGTGGCCGGCATTCCGCGCAGTGCGCCGGCGCCGGACAACAGCGTGATCGGCGTGGAGCGAAGCTACTTCGGCACCGATGGCAAGCCATGGTCGCCGCGTCCGCTGAAGGAAGGCGAAGCGCTGATCGTGCGCGTCACCATCACCGCCGACAGCGAGATGCCCGATGCGCTGCTGACCGACCTGCTGCCGGCAGGCCTGGAGATCGAGAACCTCAACCTGGGCGATGCCAAGCAGTGGGCCGATGTGGTGGTCGATGGCATCACCATCAGCGACCGCAGCGAAGCGGCCGATACCAAGCACGAGGAGTTCCGCGATGACCGCTACGTGGCGGCGCTGAAGCTCTCGCGTGGCAGCAAGGCCAACGTGTTCTATCTGGTGCGTGCGGTCACTCCGGGTACCTACACGGTGCCGCCGTCGCTGGTGGAGGACATGTACCGGCCGCAGCTGCGTGGCGTCGGCCGCAGCAACCCGACCACGTTGACGGTGGTACAGCCGTGACCGTGCGGACGGGCCGCGACGGCGCGGCCCGTCCCACTGGATGCCGTGGATGAAGGTGGGGTCGCTGAAAACGCGGCTGCCGCGCCTGCGGCAGCGGCTGCAACCGCTGTGGCCGTGGCTGCGCTGGGGCACGGCGGCGTTGCTGGCGCTGCTGCTGATACTGGATTTCGCCTTCCCGCCGCCGTTGCCCCGGCAACGCGACACCAGCACGCTGGTGGTCGCCGCTGACGGCAGCCCGATGCGGGCGTTCGCCGATGCCGAGGGCGTGTGGCGCTATCCGGCGTCGGTCGACAGCGTGTCGCCGCTGTACCTGCAGGCGCTGCTGACCTACGAGGATCGCTGGTTCTGGCGGCACCCGGGCATCAATCCGCTGGCGATCCTGCGTGCCGGTGGGCAGCTGCTGCGGGGTGGCCGCATCGTCTCCGGAGGCTCGACCCTGACCATGCAGGTGGCGCGCATTCTCGATCCGCATACGCGCACGCCCTGGGGCAAGCTGAAGCAGATGCTGCGTGCGGTGCAGCTTGAGGTGCACCTGTCCAAGCGCGAGATCCTCGCGTTGTATCTGGAGCGCGCGCCCTACGGTGGCACCATCGAAGGCGTGGAGGCGGCCAGCTGGGCCTACCTGGGTAAGCCGGCCGCGCAGCTTTCGCATGCCGAGGCCGCGTTGCTGGCGGTGCTGCCACAGGCACCCAGCCGTTTGCGCCCGGATCGTCATCCCGAAGCCGCGCAGAAGGCTCGCGACAAGGTACTGGCGCGCATGGCCGAGCTCGGCGCATGGACGCCGGAGGAAGTGGAAGATGCGCGCATCGAGAACGTGGTCGCACGCTCGCTGCGTCCACCGCTGCATGCGGCACTGCTGGCCCAGCGCCTGCACTCGGCGCATCCGGGGCAGGCGCGGATCCAGAGCAGCATCGACATCGGCCTGCAGCGCACCCTTGAAGAGCGCGTGGCCAGCTATTTCTCCACGCTGCCCGAGCGCACGTCAGCCGCACTGCTGGTGGTCGACAACCAGACCCTGCAGGCGCGTGCGTATGTCGGCACGCTGTCTTTCGGTGATCGGCAACGGCTGGGCCACGTGGACATGGTGCAGGCCTGGCGCTCGCCGGGCTCCACGCTGAAGCCGTTCCTGTATGCGATGGCACTCGATGATGGCCTGATCCATTCCGAGAGCCTGCTGGTGGATGCGCCGCAGAGCTTCGGCAGCTATCGGCCGGGCAACTTCGACATGGCCTTCAACGGCCCGGTCAGTGCTGCCAGTGCGCTGCGCCTGTCGCTGAACGTGCCGTCGGTCGATCTGCTGCAACGGGTAGGTGCGGCACGCTTCGCCGCGCGCCTGTCGCACGCCGGCATCCAGTTGCGCTTCCCGCCGGGCAGTTCGCCCAATCTGTCGCTGATCCTCGGCGGCACCGGCGCGCGGCTGGAAGACCTGGTCGGTGCGTTCGCTGCGCTCAACCGCAACGGCATTGCCGGCCGCGTGCGCTACACCGATGACGAACCGATGATCGAGCGGCGGCTGGCTTCGCCCGGTGCCAGCTGGATCGTGCGCGAGATGCTGGAATCGAATCCGCGCCCGGGATACGGCGTTGGCACGTTCGATGTTGGCGGGCGGCCGCGCGTGGCCTGGAAGACCGGAACCAGCTATGGCTACCGCGATGCGTGGGCGATCGGCAGTACCCGCCACTACACCGTGGGCGTGTGGGTGGGGCGCCCCGATGGCACGCCGTTGCCGGGGCAGTATGGCGCGGTCACCGCCTTGCCGTTGATGTTCGAGGTGGTCGACAGCCTGCCGCGCCAACGCGGCGATGCGGCGGCCGCGCCGATGCCGGCCAGCGTGACCCAGGCAGACATCTGCTGGCCAACCGGAGAACTGGCCGAAGGGTTGCCAGCGGCACTCTGCCAGCGACGCCTGTCGGCCTATCTGCTGGACGGTGCGGCACCGCCGACGTTCCCCGAACGCGAGGCACGGCGATGGCAGCCTGGCCGCCAACGCTACCTGGCTGACGCGCGCACCGGACTGCGCGTATCGGCTGACTGCAGCGCGCCGCATGAGGAGGTCGCGCGGGAAATCGCGCGATGGCCGGCGCTGTTGTCACCCTGGCTGCCCAAGGCCACCCGCGATGCCTCACAGCTTCCCGCGCTGTCGCCGGACTGTCGCGATGATGGCCGCGAGGCCAGTGTGGCCCTGCATATCGATGGCCTCAACGAAGGTGCGACGCTGGCGCGTGCACCCAATGCCGAACACGGCGTACGCCTGCAGCTGCGCGCATTGGGCAGCGAACAGGCCGTGGACTGGCTGCTGGATGGTCGATGGATCGCGCAGACGCGCGGTGCGCAGCTGATGCAGCGCGAGTTCGCCGATCCGGGGGCGCATACGTTGACCGCGCTGGCTGCTGACGGCGCCTGGACGCAGGTACGGTTCAACGTGCTGCGGTAGCGCCGGGCCATGCCCGGCGGATGTCACGTGATCGGGCACCAACCCGCCGGGCATGGCCCGGCGCTACCGGTCCACCATGACCCGGTAGGTGCCAACCTTGGTTGGCACGCGCAGACGCCGCCCACCAAGGTGGGCGACTACCAGGGCGTTAGCGGGGCATGGCCCGGCGCTACCGATCCACCATGACCCGGTAGGTGCCAACCGTGGTTGGCACGCGCGGAAGCCGCCCACCAAGGTGGGCGACCACCAGGGCGTTCGCTGGCACGGCCCGGCCTACTCCCCGATCCACCCATCCAGCAGATCCGCGAACTCGTCGGCGTGCTCCTCCTCCTGCGCCAGGATCTCCTCCAGGATGCGCTTGGTGGTGGTATCGCTGTCGCCGATGAAGTTGATCATCTCGCGGTAGCTGTCGATGGCGATGCGCTCGGCCACCAGGTTCTCGCGGACCATGTCGCGCAGGTCGCTGCCTTCCTTGTATTCGGCGTGCGAGCGTGCGGTCAGCGTGTCCGGATTGAGGTCAGGCTCGCCGCCGAGCTGGACGATGCGTTCGGCCAGCTTGCCGGCGTGCGCCTGCTCCTGTTGTGCGTGCTCGAGGAACTCGCCCTTGACCGCATCGGCCAGCATGCCCTTGGCCATGAAGTAGTGCCGGTAGTAGCGCAGCACGCATACATATTCGGTGGCCAGCGCGTCGTTGAGCAGCTTGATCACCACCTTGCGGTCGGCGCTGTAGCTGTCGGTGATCGCTCCGTCTTCGATGTTCTTCCGTGCCCGCTCGCGCAGGGTCTGGCGATCGCTGATGCCAGCGACCTTGGCGGAAGGGGAGGTGTTGCTGGCTTTGGCTGGCTTGTTGGACATGGCTGGCCGGTTTCCTCTGCAGTAAGGGTTTCAGGTGGGCAGGTGATCCAGTACGTAGTCGGCTGACGACACCTCGAACTGGCCGGGCTCCTCGATCCAGGCCGCGCGCACCGTGCCGTCCACCACGTACAGGGCAAAGCGACGCGAACGCGTGCCCATGCCGGATGAACTTGCATCCAGTTCCAGGCCAAGTGCACGGGTCAGTTCGGCATTGCCGTCGGACAACATCAGCAGACCGTCGGGTACGTGCTGGTCGGTGGCCCAGGCTTTCATCACGAACGGGTCGTTGACCGCCACGCAGTAGACATCGATGCCGCGATGGCGGAACGCCTCGAACTTTTCCACGTACCCGGGCAGGTGGCGGGCCGAGCAGGTGGGGGTGAACGCACCGGGCACGGCGAACAGCACCACCTTGCGCCCGTCGAACAGGGCGTGGGTATCGAGGGTCTCGATGCCTTCGCGGATGCGCTTGAGGGTGACTTCCGGAATACGGTCGCCGACATGGATGGTCATGGGAACTCCTTGCTGGGTGAGGGTAGGGGCCAGGAGGGGACGGACGCGTCAAGACATTGGAAAACCCATGTATACACCCCATCTCCGTCGTCCGCGGCGGGCGGTCAGCCACAGCATGGGGCCGGGCGATGGCAGGCGCATTGCGCTGGATCAGTCGGCCTCACCGTTGCCGCACGACCGGCGGCGTAGCATCGCCGGCGCGTAGAATGAACCCGGGGCGGCGCCCACCGGCGCGGCCGAAGCGAATCGAGGTAGCTGGATGGAATTCAAGGATTATTACGCCACCCTGGGGGTGGAACCGAGCGCGGGCGAGGCGGAAATCAAGACCGCCTATCGCCGGCTGGCACGCAAGTACCACCCGGACGTCAGCAAGGAGGCCGGGGCCGAGGACAAGTTCAAGGCCATCAACGAGGCCTACGAGGCGTTGCGCGATCCCGAGAAGCGCGCGGCCTATGACCAGTTGCGTGCGCAGGGCTATCGTCCGGGCGAGGAATTCAACGTGCCGCCGAACTACGGCGGTGGCGGTTTCAATTTCGAGGAAGTGTTCGGCGGCGGTGGCCCCAACGGTGGTTTCAGCGACTTCTTCGAGAGCCTGTTCGCGCGCCAGCGCGGCGGCCAGGGCGCAGGCCCCGGCCCGGGCTTCAGCAGCCATGGCCATGCGCCCAACCGCGATACCCGGGCCAAGCTGTCGGTACCGCTGGAGGCGGCCTACAACGGCGACAGCCTGCGCATCACCGTCAACGGCAAGCAGCTGGACGTGCGCGTGCCCAAGGGCATCCGTCCCGGCCAGGTGATCCGCCTGGCCGGGCAGGGCAATCACGGCGGCAACCTGCTGCTGGAAGTGGAGTACGCCGCGCATCCGCAGTTCGAGGTCGACGGCCGCAACATCCTGTACACGCTCCCGGTCACCCCGTGGCAGGCGGCGTTGGGCACCAGCATCAGCGTGCCGACCCTGGGCGGCGCGGTGGAACTGAAGATTCCGGCCGATTCCGATGCCGGACGCAAGCTGCGGCTGCGTGGGCGCGGCCTGCCGGGCAGCCCGGAGGGTGACCAGATCGTCGAGCTGGAGATTGTCGCCCCGGCGGCGACGGACGACGCGCAGAAGAAGGCCTATCGGAATCTGGCCAAGGCGTTTGGCGAAACGATCTGAAATCTGCTTCGGTGGGTGCGGACCACGGTCCCCACGCCTTGCGGTAGTGCCGGCCGCTGGCCGGCAGAGGCGTGCCAACCAAGGTTGGCACCTACCGGAGCGGTGGGTCAGCTTTGACCGGCACGCCTTGCGGTAGTGCTGGCCGCTGGCCGGCAGAGGCGTGCCAACCAAGGTTGGCATCTACCAGAGCGGTGGGTCAGCTTTGACCGGCACGCCTTGCGGTAGTGCTGGCCGCTGGCCGGCAGAGGCGTGCCAACCAAGGTTGGCACCTACCGGAGCGGTGGGTCAGCCTTGACCGACACGTCTTGCGGTAGTGCCGGCCGCTGGCCGGCAGAGGCGTGCCAACCAAGGTTGGCACCTACCGGAGCGGTGGGTCAGCTTTGACCGGCACGCCTTGCGATAGTGCTGGCCGCTGGCCGGCAGAGGCGTGCCAACCAAGGTTGGCACCTACCAGAGCGGCGTCAGCCTTGACCGGCGAACACCCGCTCCAGCACTTCGGACAGTTCGTCTTCCGAGAACGGCTTGGTGATGTAGGCCTTGGCGCCCTGGCGCATGCCCCACATGCGGTCGGTGTCCTGGTCCTTGGTGGTCACCAGGATCACCGGAATATGCCGGGTCGCCTCATCGCGGGCGAGCGTGCGGGTCGCCTGGAAGCCATTGAGGTTGGGCATCACCACGTCCATCAGCACCAGGTCGGGCAGCTCGGCCTTGGCGGTCTCCACTCCGGCCGCACCATCGGTGGCGGTCAGGATCTGGTGCCCGAGCTTCTCGACGATGCGCTGTATCCCCAACAGCTGCGACGGTGAGTCGTCGACGATCAGAATGCGTGCCATGTTGTTCCCCATGTGATGCCGGAAGTGTAGTGCCGGCATCCTGTTGGCGGGAGGGCGACAGCTGCCGTCCGTCGCCTGCCTGCGACGTTCAGTCGATCCGCACCACCGTGCGGCCAAGCGAGCCGCCCGCCAGCATGCGATCGAACACCGCAGGCAGACCGTCCAGACCGACTTCGGCGGTGCAGATGCGGTCCAGGTGCTGCGGTTTCCACGCGTCACCCAAGCGTGCCCACACTTCTTCGCGCAGCGCGCGCGGGGCATTGGCCGACGAAACGCCGAGCAGCGAGACACCGCGCAGGATGAAGGGCATCACGGTCATGTCCAGCGTCGGGCTGGCGGCCAGTCCCGCACTGACCACGCTGCCGTAAGGCACGGTCTGGGCCAGCAGACTGGCCAGCATCGGCCCGCCGGCGTTGTCCAGGCCACCGCCGAAACGTGCCGACTCCAGCGGACCGGTGTCGGCAAGGGCATCACGCGGCAGCACCTCGGCAGCACCGATACCGCGCAGGAAGTCGCTCTGTTCCGGTTTGCCGCTGATCGCGTGCACGGCATAGCCGGCGCGGCTGAAGATGTCCACGGCCAGAGCACCGACCCCACCGCTGGCGCCGGTAACCGCCAGTGGCCCAAGCTCGGGCGTCTGCCGGTTGTCCTGCAGGCGCAGCAGCGCCAGCGCGGCGGTGAAGCCGGCGGTGCCCAGCACCATCGCCTCGCGTGGGCTCAGGCCCGCCGGCTGGGCGATGACCGCGCTCGATTCCAGTCGCACATACTGGCTGTAGCCGCCATCACGGGTTTCGCTGAGGCCACAGCCGGTGGCCAGTACCGCATCGCCCTCGCGCCAGGCCGGATCGGTGGAGGCGACCACCGTGCCGGCCACGTCGATCCCGCCCACCAGCGGGAAGCGGCGCAGGATGCGGCCTTTGCCGGTGCCGGCCAGGGCATCCTTGTAGTTGACCGAGGACCAGTGGGCGCGGATCAGCACCTGGCCGGGGTTGAGGTCGTCCAGACGCAGCGGGACCAGGCCGCTGCGGTAGCCGGCGTCGTCTTTTTCGATGCGGAAGGCGGTGAACGGGGTGGTGGGGGCCATCGGCGTTGCCTGACTTCGAGGAAAACGCCACCTTACCCGCTCCAGCCCCTTTCAATCCTGCCGGTCCGCCCCATCTTGTATGATCGGTAGTGGTTAATGGCTGGCGTTGCGGGAAGGGCCCGCGTCGCAGCCCACATCTTGATGGAGCGTGCATGGCCTGGAATACACCCGGCGGCAACAAGGGCGGACAAGGCCCCGAGGACAATCGACGCGGGCCGTTCGGGTCGCGCGGCGGTGGCAATGGTGGCGGCTGGGGCGGATTGCCCGGACCGCTGAAGGACCTGTTCGACGGCGGCATCCTGCGTTGGGTGGTGGCGGCAGTGGTCCTGCTGGTGCTGTTCTCCAGCTTCCAGCTGATCGGCGAACAGCAGCGAGGTGTGGTGCTGCGCTTCGGCCAGTTCTCGCGCGTCCTGACCCCAGGCCCGAACTTCAAGTTGCCCTGGCCGATCGAATCGGTCACCAAGGTCAACGCCACCGAGATCAAGACCTTCTCGATCCAGGTGCCGGTGCTGACCCGCGATGAGAACATCGTCAATGTCTCGTTGAACGTCCAGTACCGCATCGATGACCCGCAGCAGTATCTGTTCGGCACCGTTGATGCCAACCAGGTGCTGGAACAGTCGGCGCAGAGCGCGGTGCGCGAGGAAGTCGGTCGCGCCGACCTCAACGCCGTATTGAACAACCGTGGCCCGCTGGCCGTGGCCGCCGAAGAGCGCCTGCAGACATTGCTGCGTGCCTTCAAGACCGGTCTGACCGTGACCGGCCTGACCCTGCAGGACGCCCGTCCGCCGGAGGAGGTCAAGCCGGCCTTCGACGAGGTCAACGGTGCCCAGCAGGTCAAGGAGCGCCTGATCAACGAAGCTCAGGCCTATGCGGCCAAGGTCGTGCCTGAAGCGCGCGGCCAGGCCTCGCGTGCCCGTACCACCGCCGAGGGCTACAAGCAGGCCGTGGTGTCCAAGGCCGAGGGTGATGGTCAGCGCTTCAGCCTGCTGCAGGCCCAGTACAAGGACGCACCGGAAGTCACCCGCAAGCGCCTGTGGCTGGAAACGGTGCAGCAGGTGCTGAGCGAGAACCGCAAGGTCATTGGTGGCGATGGCCGCCAGCTGATCTACGTGCCGATGACCGGTGATACCCGTGCCAGCACCTCGGCACCGGCGCCGGTTCCGAACCCCGATGTGGTGATGCCGTCGCTGCCGGGTACCACCGCAGTGGAAGCTTCCCGTGATCCGGGCCGGCCGGTGGGCCGTCCGACCGGGCGTTCGAGTGGCCGTGAGGAGGGCAGCCGATGAGAAATTCAATCTGGATCGCCGTTGTCGTAGCGGTGCTGCTGGGCCTGCTCGGCTCGGTGTACGTGGTCCGTGAGGACCAGACCGCCATGGTCCTGAACCTGGGCAAGGTGGTGCGTTCGGACATCAAGCCGGGCCTGCACTTCAAGCTGCCGGTGGTGGAAACGGTGCGGGTGTTCGACCGCCGCTTCCAGGTGCTGGACACCGCGCCGGCCCGTTACTTCACGGCCGAGCAGAAGGACGTCAGCGTCGACTTCTTCGCCATCGGTTACATCTCCAACGTGGGTGATTACTTCCGTGCCACCGGTGGCGATCCGCGTATCGCCAACGCCCGCCTGGCACCGATCATCACCGACTCGCTGCGTAACCAGATCAACTCGCGCACCCTGCAGCAGCTGGTGTCCGGCGACCGCAGCGAGCTGATCGCCGAGCAGCTGAAGGGCATCAACGAAGCCGTTGCCGGGCTGGGCATGCAGATGATCGACCTGCGCATCAAGCAGGTGGACCTGCCCACCGACAGCCAGGTGATCAATGACGTGTACGAGCGCATGCGCGCCCAGCGCAAGCAGGAAGCCGCCAAGCTGCGCGCCGAGGGCGAGGAGCAGTCGCTGACCATCCGCGCCCAGGCCGACCGTGACAGCACCGTGCTGATCGCAGAAGCCGAACGCGATGCCCAGCGCCTGCGTGGTGAAGGCGATGCCGAGGCCGCACGCATCTACGGCAAGGCCGGTTCGGCTGACCCGTCGTTCTACGCGTTCTACCGCAGCCTCGAGGCCTACCGTGGCTCGATGACCGACGGCAACGGCGTGATCGTGCTGGACAAGAACGACCCGTTCCTGCAGTACCTCAAGAACGATCGCTGAGTCCGCACGGCAGTACCTCACGGGGCCCGGCCATACGCCGGGCCTCGTGCTTTTCCGGAGTTCCCCCATGAAAGATCTGTTCGCCGCCGTCTGTCTGGTCGCGGTGCTGGAAGGCCTGTTGCTGTTCGTGGCCCCCGTGGCCTGGAAGCGCATGGCCGAACGCCTGCTGGACCTGCCCAGCCCGGCCCTGCGCAGCTTCGGTGGCCTGGTCCTGCTGGCCGGGTTGAGCCTGCTGTGGTGGGTGCGGCACTACCGGGGTGGGGTGGCTGACCGGCTGGTGAAGCCGCCCGTCGGAAAGGTGGCACCGGACCCCGGAAACCCGGATAATGCACAAAAGCCGGACGGGCCTCCCCGTTCGGCTTTTTCCGTGTCTGGGCCTTCCATCGCCGGCCGCTCCCCGTTTGGAGCCGCCACCCAAGCGCTGGCCAGCCCCGCTGCGGTTTACCCGTCCGCGGCCCCGATGGCCGCAACAAATAGAGGAACCCGTCATGGGTCAGTCTGTCGTAGTGCTTGGTGCCCAGTGGGGCGATGAAGGCAAGGGCAAGATCGTCGATCTGCTCACTGAGGAAATCGGCGCCGTCGTGCGCTTCCAGGGCGGCCACAATGCCGGCCACACCCTGGTCATCAACGGCAAGAAGACCGTCCTGCACCTGATCCCGTCGGGCATCCTGCGTGACGATGCGCTGTGCCTGATCGGCAACGGCGTGGTGATCTCGCCGGCCGCGCTGCAGAAGGAAATCGCCGAGCTGGAAACCTCCGGCGTGGAAGTGCGTTCGCGCCTGAAGATCTCCCCGGCCGCGCCGCTGATCATGCCGTACCACATCGCCCTGGACCAGGCGCGCGAACGCGCTGCCGGCGGCAAGGCGATCGGCACCACCGGTCGTGGCATCGGCCCGGCCTACGAAGACAAGGTGGCGCGTCGCGGCATCCGCATCGCCGACCTGCATTATCCGAAGCAGCTGGAAGAACTCCTGCGCACCGCGCTGGATTACCACAACTTCGTGCTGACCAAGTACCTGAACACCGACGCGGTCGATTTCCAGAAGACCTTCGACGAGGCGCTGGCCTTCGGCGAGTACGTGCAGCCGATGAAGTCGGACGTTGCCGGCATCCTGCATGACCTGCGCAAGCAGGGTAAGCGCGTGCTGTTCGAAGGTGCGCAGGGCGCGCTGCTGGACATCGACCACGGTACCTACCCGTACGTCACCAGCTCCAACACCACCGTCGGTGGTGCGCTGGCCGGTGCCGGCGTCGGCGCCGATGCGATCGACTACGTGCTGGGCATTGCCAAGGCCTACGCGACCCGCGTTGGCGGCGGCCCGTTCCCGACCGAGCTGGACGATGAAATCGGCCAGGGCATCCGCGACCGCGGCGCCGAATACGGTGCCTCCACCGGCCGCCCGCGTCGCTGTGGCTGGATGGACATCGTCGCGCTGAAGCGCGCCGTGGCCATCAACGGCATCAGCGGCCTGTGCATCACCAAGCTGGACGTGCTGGACGGCATGGAAAAGCTGAAGGTCTGCATCGCCTACGAATACAACGGCAAGCGTACCGAGTACGCGCCGCTGGACGCGCAGGGCTGGGAAGAGTGCACCCCGGTGTACCTGGAGTTCCCGGGCTGGACCGAAAACACCCACGGCATCACCAACTGGGACGACCTGCCGCCGGCCGCACGCGCCTACCTGCGTTCGCTGGAAGAGCTGGCCGGCTGCCCGATCAGCATCGTCTCCACCGGCCCGGACCGCGACCACACCATGGTCCTGCAGGATCCGTTCGCCTGAGCGATGCGGCGATGCCAGACGCTGCCTGGCAACGCTGCCGCACCGGTAGCGCCGGGCCATGCCCGGCGTGGCTGAAAGAAGAAGCCCCGCGAAAGCGGGGCTTTTTCGTTAGTGTGTACGCAATGCCAGCAGGGAAGCGGATCGATGACCGGCGATGTCAGCGCGAAAGGGACGCGGGTGCTGCGGATCACCCTGTGGGTGTTCTGGGGCCTGTGGGCAGTCGCCTGTGTGGTGCTGGCGGTGGGCGCCGTGGCCAACCACCTGGCGTCACGCACGCAGACCCTGCCGCTGGTGCTGAGCCCCGGTGCGAGCGCGGAGATCACGGTCTACCGCTTCATTGATGATCGTCTGCGGTTGCGGCTGCGTTACCCGCCCAACGCCGCCGACCCGGCCCTCGACCCCGACGTGCTGATGCGTGCCGACACCCCCAACGAGCATGCGGATTTCCGTGCGGGCGTGCGTTCTGGCCCAGCCGGGACGGATGTTGTGCGCAGGCTGGAAACCGTTGAAACGGCTGTTTTTACCGCCGCGTACTTCGGCTATGGCCGCGGTGACGCATTGCCCCGTGGCCGCTCCTGGCTGCGGGTGACCGTGCTGGAAGTGGAGCCGGCGCTGGCCGGTAGGCCGGCAACGATCGAAGTGCAGCCGCCGTTGGATCTTCTGAAACTGACCGACCTGGACTACCTCTGGTTGTGGCCGTTCTTCTTCTGGAAACTGGCAGCGCTGCTGCTGCTGGTTCCAGGCATCGCACTGGTGATCTTCACCTTCGCGCTGCGCAGGCAGCGTCCACGCGCTGCCTAGGCGCCACGACCAGACCGTGCGGGTTGCGACTTAATCCCCTCCGTCCCCTTTTTTCAGCAATGGATAGGGATTGATCGACTCGCCCTTCCACCATTGCTTCTCCGGGCCCAGCACGTGCACTTCGAAATGCAGGTGCGGCGCTTCGGGGTTTGCGTTGCCGGTGCTGCCGACGTAGCCGATCACGTCGCCGCGCTTGATGGTCTGCTTCTCGGCCAGGCCGTCGGCGTAGCGCTGCAGGTGCGCGTAGTAGTAGCACCAGCGGCCGCTGGGTTCGAACTGATAGATGGTCAGGCCGCCGCGTTCGCTGTCGAACAGCTTCTCGACATGGCCATCGGCCACCGCCAGCACCGGTGTGCCGGCAGCAGCCATGATGTCGATCGCATCGTGCACGCGGCCTTCGCTGCGTGCGTCGGTGAAGGTGTCCTGCAGTTGCGAGGGCGTGATGCCCTGTACCGGCAGCAGCAGGCCGGAGGGTGTGTCGCCCGTTGCTGCTGGGGCGGGCGCAGCGATTGCCGTTGTCGCCTGCTCCACGGGTACGGCAGGGGCGCTGTCGGCTGCAGCGGAGGTCTGCGCCACTGCAAGGGGGCGGGCACCCGTGTCATCGGACGGCTCGCCATCGCGCTGCAGCCACCATCCGGCTGCCACGCCCATCACCAGCCCCAGTACGATCAGTTGCGCTAGTCGCATCGGCTCACTCCTGCATGACGACCGGTACCGACGTATCCACGGCTGCAGCCACGCGCAGCACATCCCAGTTGGTCATGCGCACGCAGCCGTGCGATTCGGTCTTGCCGACATGGCCGGGCACCGGTGTGCCGTGCAGGCCGTAATGGGGTTTGGACAGGTCGATCCAGACCCGGCCGACGGGATTGTTCGGGCCGGGCGGAATCGTGGCCTTGCGATCGCCCTTCCTGGCGTCCCAGAACAGCTTCGGGTTGTAGTGGAATGGCGGGTCCGGGTACACGCCGAGGATCTTCCACTCACCGATCGGCAGCGGATCGTGCTCGCTGCCCGACGACACCGGCACCTGCGCGATCACCTTGCCCTGCGCGTCCAGCAGCTGCAGGGTGGAGTCGGATTTGTCGACCACCAGCTTGGCGGCCTTGGGCAAAGCGGCAGGCGCAATGTTGGGCACCTGGATGCGATTGCCGGCCTTGCTCAGATCCACACCGGGATTGAGTGCCTTCAGCAGCTCCGGTGCAGCATGGAAGCGCTCGCCCAGCGATTCCTCCACGCTGCTGAAGCCCAGTGCCTTCAGCTTGGCCTGGTCGGCGGGCTTCTTTGGAATCGCGACGAACGGACCGGCCACGTCTTCTGCGGTCAGCGTGTAGCTGGCAAGGGGGCCGACCGAGTCGGCCTGCAGGGCCTTCCAGGTGGCGTCGTCCAGTTCGCCACTGACTGTCAGCCCGTGCGCTGCCTGGAAGCCGGATACCGCGCGGCGTTGATTGCTGCCCACTTCGCCATCGATCTCGCCCGGAGAGAAATTGGCGCGGTCCAGAAGTACCTGGGCGTGCAGGGGCGAGTGCGCCGCTGTATCCGGGCCGGCCTTTTCGGCGATGGGTGCTGGCAGGCCGGCGGGCGGGGGCGTCTGCGCAAAGGCAGGCGACATCAGCATCGACAGGGCGAGCAGGGCGGGGCGGCATACGGGCATGGGCATCTCCAGGCAGATCACGCCTCCACCCTGCCCGTAGACGCTGCGCAGCCGCCGTGAAAGAAAACTGATGCCAGCATGAGCAGTAGGGCCGCGCCGCCGGGCCATCCTCCCACCGCAGAAGCGGGAGGCCGGGTCTCACCAAGGTGAACGGCTTCCGACGCGGTCGAGCGGGAGGCGATCAAGATTCCCGTCTGGCAGGCCGATATGGGCGCATCCCCCCCGTTTTGGATTCACCCCATGAACTACTTGAGGAACGTCAGGGTCGCCTGGCGTCTTGGGCTTGGCTTTGGCCTGTTGTTGCTGCTGGTTGCCGCCGTGGTCGCTACCGGCGCCACCGCCACGATGGTGCAGAAGCGCGCGATGGAGCAGGTGGTCGAGGTTGGCGTAGCCAAGGTGCGGCTGCTGTCGGAGATGCTCGATGCCAACAACCAGATGATGGTCGTGCGCCGCGAGATGCTGATCCGCCAGGGCGAAGACCGTGCCAACGACGAGCAGCGCATCGCCGCTCTGGTCAAGCGCTACGAGGCCAGTTGGACGGCCTACCAGGCCCTGCCCGGCGATGCCGAAGGCAAGGTGATCGGCGAGACCATCGCCGCCAAGCGCGCGCTCGCCCGTCCGCTCAACAAGCAGACCAGCGAACTGATGGAACAGGGCGATTTCCCCGGCGCCGTGGCGCTGACCCTGGGCCCGGTGCAGGAAGCGGCCAATGGCTGGAACAAGGCACTGGCCGATGGCGTGGCCTATGAAGAAAAGGAAAGCCGCGAGGCCGCTGCCGAGGCGATCCGCCTGGGCGAACGCAGCCTGCTGCAGTTGCTGGTGCTGGGTGGCGTGGCGCTGCTGGCAGGCATCGCCGCATCGGTGCTGATCGGTCGCAGCATGACCGGCCCGCTGGCGCGTGCAGTGCAGCTGGCCGAGCGCCTGTCCAAGGGTGAACTGGACCAGGAATTCCGCCTGGGTGGCCGTGACGAGCTGACCCAGCTCGGCGAGGCCATGGCCAGCGTGCGCCAGAGCGTGCAGGCCGCCATCGGCGCGCAGCTGCAGATGGCCGAGCAGCATGAAGCCGGCGCGATCCGTTACCGGATGGACGCCAGTGCGTTCCCCGGCGACTTCGGTCGCATGGTGCAGGCCACCAATCACCTGGTCGAATCGCACGTGCAGGTGCAGCTGCTGATGGCCGAGGTGATGCAGCGCTATGCCATCGGCGACCTCAGCCGCGATCTGCCCGAGTACCCGGGTGAGAAGGGCACGCTGACCCGTACCCTGGCGGCGGTGAAGCAGAGCCTGATGGCGATCAACGCGCAGATCGATGAACTGGCCCGTGCCGCGCGCGCTGGCGATTTCAGCGTGCGTGGCGACGCCGCGGCATTCCAGTACCAGTTCCAGGCGATGGTGAACCACCTCAACGGCATGATGGCCAGTTCGCAGGCCAGCATCGCCGATGTCTCCGACGTGCTGCGCGCCATCTCGCATGGCAACCTCACCGCGCGCATGGAGGGCGAGTACGAGGGCGTGTTCGCGCGCATGCGTGACGATGCCAATGCCACCACCACGCAGCTGACCGGAATCGTGCGTGGCATCCAGGTGGCCGCCGACAGCATCAACAACGCGGCACAGGAACTGGCGGCCGGCAACAACGATCTGTCGCGCCGTACCGAACAACAGGCCGCGAATCTGGAAGAGGCTGCCGCCTCGATGGAAGAGCTGACCTCGACCGTGCGCCAGAACGCCGAGCTGGCACGCCAGGCCGACAGCGAAGCGCATGCGGCCGGCGTTGCCGTGCGCGAGACCGAGCAGGCCATGGCGCAGATGGCCACGGTGATGGGCGAGATCGACCAGTCTTCGGCGCGCATTTCGGAAATCTCCACGGTGATCGATGGCATCGCCTTCCAGACCAACATCCTGGCGCTGAACGCTGCAGTGGAAGCGGCGCGTGCCGGCGAACAGGGCCGCGGCTTTGCGGTGGTGGCCAGCGAAGTGCGTACGCTGGCACAGCGTGCCGGTGTCGCTGCCAAGGAGATCAAGGAGTTGATCGAGGACGCCGCTGCCAAGGTGCAGAGCGGTCTGGCCGTGACCGTGGAATCGGAAGCCGCCATTGCCCGCGTGGCCCAGGCGAGCTCGCGTACCACCCAGCTGATGAGCGACATCGCCGCCGCCAGCAAGGAACAGGCGGCCGGCATCGAGCAGGTCAACCAGGTGGTGGTGCAGATGGACCAGGTGACCCAGCAGAACGCTGCGCTGGTGGAAGAGGCGACCGCTGCCAGCCGCGCGCTGGAAGAGCAGGCGCATGCGCTGACCACTTCGGTGTCGGTGTTCCAGCTGGAGCAGGGAGCGCGCATGCCCATCGTGCCTGCACGCGCGGCGTAAGCCAACGGCAGCGCGATGTTGGATGGCGCCCTGCATGCGATGACCCGCATGCAGGGCGTCGATGCACGCAATGGTTGAGTGCCGCTAGCGCCCGCGTGCCGAGCGTTCGATCAACCAACCGGCCGCGTACAGCAACAGCAGGGTTGGCGGAACCAGCACCGCATACGCGGTCGACCAGGGCTTGCCGTACAACAGGCTGCCTGCGCCGATGGCATCAAGCGCGGCGGACTGCAGGGTGATGGGGAGTGCCATCAGGATGTAGGTACCCTTCGGGTCGGCGTCTGTCTGTGCGCCGTGGACCAGCCACGCGGTCAACAGCAGGTAGACCACGCACAGCGCAAGGCCTGTCCAGCTCAGCAGTCGTCGCATCTTCATCTGCAGGCCTCCTGTCAACGGACGTCGAAGCGGGCCTGCAGGGGCAGGCTTACATTCCGCAACAGATCCCTGACCACCACCTGCGCGGTCCACGTGCCTTTCGGATCGTCGGGTTCGGCGACGAACTTCAGCTGCACACTGGTCATGTACAGCAGGGTTGGCGGGCCGGGCAGGGCGGCAGTGAAGCAGGGAACATCGCGTTCGTCGACACTGGTACTGCCGTCCGGGCGAAGCATGCGCAGATCGCAGTGCACCTTGGGTACGCGGTTCTCATCCAGTTGCGGGTTGGACAGGAATGTCAGCAGGAACAATTCTCCGCCCAGGTGGACTTCGCTGGCCTCGGTAAAGCTGGGAGTGCTCTCCGGTGGAGTTTCCCACTTGGCCCGCCAGTCGGCGTCGGAGGTGACCAGCAGGGATGCCGCAAAGCCATCGCTGGATTTCATGGCATCGGTCTGCGGCACCGCCTTGCCGTCGCCATTTATCCAGCCATCGCTGGCAAAGGTGGTCAGTGGCAGCATCAGGGCCATCATGGCCAGTGCGTAGGTCCCTCGCATCAACGCTCTCCTTGGTAGCCGCATCCTGCGGCGGAGCCGGCAGTATCGCGCAACCTTGGCCGGCACAGCAGAGGGAAAGCCAGGAAGAGGTTCCTTGGCCTGCCGATCCGGGCGATGCTTGCCAGCAAAGGAGCTGGCATGGGAACGGGACGTGAGGAAAAAACAGGGCTGTGATGCCGCGTCGGCCGCGCCGCTGCACGTACTGATGCTGCCAGGCCTGGATGGCACCGGCAGCATGTCGACCCCGTTGCTGTCCGCACTGCAGGCTCATGGGATGACGACGCAGGCGATCGCGCTGCCTGCGCAGGGCGGGCAGGATTACGCCACGCTTGCCAGATGGCTGTGGCCGCAGCTGCCCCGCCCCCCCTTCATCCTGCTTGCCGAGTCCTTCTCGGGGCCGTTGGCAGTCGAGCTGGCCGCGCGCCAGCCCGCAGCGCTGCGCGGACTGGTGCTGGCCGCGACCTTTGCGCGCCGGCCCGTGCCATTGCCGGCAGCCGGCGCGGCACTGCTGTCACCGGCCTGGCCGGTGCCTCCCGTGGCGATGCTGGCGCGCCTGCTGCTGGGGCGGTGGCGCACCGGCGAGCACATGTCGATGCTGCGCGATGCGTTGGCTCAGATTCCAGCGACCACGTTGCGGCAGCGCGCCGCAGCGACCCTGCGGGTGGACGTACGCGCATTGCTGCCGCAGATCGGGGTGCCGACGCTGTGCCGGCAGGCGAGTCATGACCGACTGCTGTGGCCGCCGAGCGTAGCCGAGCTGCAGACCCTGCTGCCAGACGCGCGGCACATGGCCCTGGACGGGCCGCATCTGCTGCTGCAGGCCTGTGCCGAACCGGCCGCCGCGGTGGTGGCCGGTTGGATGAGGGCGCTGCCCGCCACCGGCTAACTGCCGGCGCGGGTGCGTGCGGCCTTCTTCGCCGCGGTCTTGCGTACCGCCTTTTTTGCTGCACGGGTCTTCGCGGCCTTCTTCGCTGCGGTGCTGCGTGAGGCGCTCTTCTGCGTTGCCTTCCCGGCGGCTGCCTTCTTTGCAGGGACCTTCGCAGGGGCCTTCTTCACCGCCTTCTTTGCAGCAGTCTTCCTGGTGGCGGCCTTCTTCGCAGGCGTCTTCTTCGCAGCGGTCTTCTTCGCCACCTTCTTTGCAGTCGCCTTGCTTGCGGAAGCCTTCTTCGCCGTTGTCTTTCTGGCCACCTTCTTCGTTGCCTTGCGCGCGCTGCCGCTGCGCTTGCCACCACCATCCTGCTTGTTCACCGTGGCCCAGGCGATGCGCTCGGCGGTGCCTTCACTGGCACCGCGTTCGCGCTCACTCTCTTCGATATGCTCGGCCTGGCGCTTCTGCTTGTCGGTATAGGCGGATTTGTCACCACGGGGCATGGGGATTCTCCTGTCGGATGGTCAGGCCAGCAGACGCAGCTTCGGCTCGCGTGCCCACTGGCGGGTGGCGGCAGCGGCGAGGAAGGCCTTGCTGTCTTCGGCCTCCACGGTGCCGGCATCGTTGCCGACGCGCGCTGCCTTCAACAGGGCCTGTGCGCCTTCGTCACTGGCGATGGCTTTCAGGTGCACCCAGGCATCGCTGACAAAGCCCACGGCTGCCGCTTCCTTGGCCAAGGCCTTGCCGGCGTCGGCACTCAGCACGACCGCCACTGCGTCGAACACCACCGACGGGGTACCGGCCAGCTGTCCATCGGCGGCCTGCGTTTTGCCGTCGCTGAGCGTGGCACCGCCAATTTTCGGCGCGACCAGCTTGACGCTGGCGCCGGCCTTTTCGGCGGACTTGCGCAGAGTGGCGATCACCCGTGCATCGGAGCCCTCGTCGAACAGGATGCCGATGCAGCGCCCCTGCAGCAGGGGCTTGTTGCGGCCGATCACGCGGACCTCGGGTGCGGCGGGCAGGTCCTGTGCAGGGGTTGCCGTCGGTGCCGGGGCGGGCAGGGTGCCCAGGGCCAGCCCGTCGGCCACGCGCTTGGCCAGGCCTTCGTCGATGTTGCGCAGATGGCTGACGGTGCGCACGCGCACCTTCTCGGTTTCCACCTTCGACAGCTCGAACACCAGCGCCGAGGCCAGGTGCGCCTGTTCCGGTTTTTCCAGGCTGCGGAAGAACATCCGCGCCTGGCTGTAGTGGTCGGCAAAGCTCTCCGCGCGGGTGCGGCCCTTGCGCCCATCATCGGCGCTGGCGTGGCTGCGGAAACCGGCGGGCGTCTCGCGCGGGCTGTCTTCCTGCAGCGAACTGGGGTCGTAGGCCACGCGCCCCTTCGGCACCTGCATCTGCATGTGGCCATCGCGCTGATGGTTGGCGAACGGGCACTTCGGTGCGTTGATCGGAATCTGGTTGAAGTTCGGTCCGCCCAGGCGGATCAGCTGGGTATCCAGATAGGAGAACAGCCGCCCCTGCAGCAGCGGGTCGTTGCTGAAATCGATGCCCGGCGGCACGTTGGCCGGGCAGAAGGCGACCTGCTCGGTCTCGGCGAAGAAATTGTCCGGCCAGCGGTCCAGCACCATGCGTCCGATCACCTGCAGCGGCACCAGCGACTCGGGGATGATCTTGGTCGGGTCCAGGTGGTCGAACGGGAAGCCATCGGCCTGTTCTTCGGTGAACAGCTGCACGGCCAGCTCCCACTCGGGGAAGTCGCCGCGCTGGATCGCCTCGAACAGGTCGCGGCGGTGGAAATCGTTGTCGGCGGCCTGCAGCTTCAGCGCCTCGTCCCAGACGGTGGACTGCAGCCCCAGCTTCGGCCGCCAGTGGAACTTGACGAAGGTGGAATTCCCTTCCTCATCCAGCAGGCGGAAGCTGTGGATGCCGAAGCCTTCGATGGTGCGCAGCGAGCGCGGAATCGTGCGATCGCTCATCGCCCACATGATCATGTGCATCGATTCGGGCATCAGCGAGACGAAATCCCAGAACGTGTCGTGTGCGCTGGCCGCCTGCGGGAAGGCGCGGTCCGGTTCCATCTTCACCGCATGGATCAGGTCGGGGAACTTGATCGCGTCCTGGATGAAGAACACCGGAATGTTGTTGCCGACCAGGTCCCAGTTGCCTTCCCTGGTGTAGAACTTCACCGCGAAGCCGCGCACGTCGCGCGGGGTGTCGACCGAGCCGGCGCCGCCGGCAACCGTGGAGAAGCGGGTGAACACCGGCGTCTTCACCCCGACCTCGGTGAGGATCTTCGCCCGGGTCACCTTGCCCAGCGAGCGGGTCAGTTCGAAGAAGCCGTGGGCGGCCGAACCGCGCGCGTGGACGATGCGCTCGGGAATACGCTCGTGGTCGAAGTGGGTGATCTTCTCGCGCAGCAGGAAGTCTTCCAGCAGGGTGGGTCCACGCGGTCCCTGGCGCAGGGAGTTCTGGTTGTCTGCAACCGGAATGCCCTGGTTGCTGGTCAGTACCGGATGGGCGCCTCCTGCGAGCTGATGCAGTTCATCGCCCTGGCCGCGGCTGTCACGGTCGGCGGAGGTGGTGGCGGGAGCGCGCTTGCCGGTCGGCTTGCTGGCGGCCATGGAGGATCTCCTGGAGCGGGTAGGGGGCAGACCACAGACAGTGGCGCCGCCGGCGTTAATGCACGGTCCCGTGGGAGTGAACGCGCAGACAAATCGGCGGCTCGGGTATGCTTGCCGCATGCGAGTCGAACCCGCCGACATCGAAGCCCTGTTCGACGCCATTCCGGACGTGCTGTTCTTCATGAAGGACCGCCAGGGCCGCTACACCTACGTCAACCAGACCATGCTGCGACGGCTGGGCCTGCGTGCGCGCAAGGACGTGATCGGACGCACCGCGGCCGAGATCTACCCTACCGGCCTGAGTGCGGACTATGTCGACCAAGACGCACGCGTGCTGTCCGGCGAGGTGATCGAGAACCTGATGGAGCTGCACCTGTTCGCCAACCGCGAACCGGGCTGGTGCCTGACCTGCAAGCGTCCGCTGCTGGTGGACGGGCAGGTCGAGGGGCTGATCGGCATTTCCCGCGACCTTGGCCAGAAGGACAGCCTGGGGACCCAGTACGAGCAGCTCCGTCTGGCCTTGGCCCACCTCAATACGCACTACGCCGAGAACGTGCGGATGCAGACGCTGCTGGACATCACCGGATTCTCGTTGTCCAAGCTGGAGCGCAGCTTCCGCAAGGTGTTCCAGATGACGCCGCAGCAGGTGCTGACCCGGCTGCGGATCCAGATGGCCATGCACCTGCTGCATGGCAACGAGAGCATCGCCTGCATCGGCCAGGCCTGCGGTTTCAGCGACCAGAGCGCGTTCACCCGCAAGTTCAAGGCTGAAACCGGTTTCTCCCCGCGCGCCTACCGCGCCCGTATCGGCGGCAATGTCGGCGAGCCGGTACCGGCCTGAGTTTCCTGCTGCGCTGTGCCTATCCCCGCGGCGGCTGGACACGGTAAGGTGTCGCCCTTGTAGCCGCCGCCAGCCCTGCCGATGCCCGCCACCCCCGATACGACCGCTTCGCCCTCCCGCCTCGGCCATTCGCTCAAGCCACGCCAGCTGATCATGATGGGGCTGGGCAGCGCCATCGGCGCGGGCCTGTTCCTCGGATCCGGCGTGGGCGTGCAGGCGGCCGGCCCGGCGGTGCTGGTGTCCTACCTGGTGGCCGGTGCGCTGGTGATCATCGTGATGAACGCGCTGGGCGAAATGGCCGCGGCCAAGCCGACCAGCGGTGCGTTCTCGGTGTATGCGGCCGATGCCATGGGCGCCACCGCCGGTGCCACCGTGGGCTGGCTGTGGTGGGTGCAGCTGGTCATCGTGATCGCCGCCGAGGCGGTGGGTGCGGCCGGATTGCTGGCCACGGTCTGGCCGGTGGTGCCGGTACCGATGGCGGCATTGGCCTTCATGCTGTTCTTCACCGCGATCAACCTGCTCGGGGTGAAGAACTTCGGCGAGTTCGAATTCTGGTTCGCCATCCTCAAGGTGGCGGCGATCCTGGCCTTCATCGCCGTGGGCGTGGCGCTGCTGATGGGCTGGCTGCCGCAGGTGGCCTCGCCGGGCCTGAGCAACTTCACCGAGCATGGTGGCTTCGCACCGAAGGGCCTGGCCGGCATCGGCGCGGCGCTGCTGGTGGTGGTGTTCGCCTTCGGTGGCACCGAAATCGTGGCCGTCGCTGCGGCGGAGACCGAAGACCCCGAGCGCAGCATCGCCCGTGCCATCCGCACCGTGGCCTGGCGCATCCTGGTGTTCTACATCGGTTCGCTGAGCGTGATCATCGCTGTGGTGCCGTGGACCAGCGAAGCGCTGAAGTCGCCGTTTGCCGCGGTTCTCGATGTCGCCAATATTCCGGGCGCGGCCACCGCCATCACCCTGATCGCGGTGATCGCCCTGCTGTCAGCGCTCAATGCCAACCTCTACGGCGCCTCGCGCATGATGTATTCGCTGGCGCAACGCCGCGAAGCACCGGCCGTGCTGGGCTGGACCGATCCGCGCCAGGTGCCGGTGATCGCGGTGCTGGCCAGCGTCCTGTTCGGCTTTGCTGCCACCATCATGGAACTGCTGTTCCCGGACAAGGTGTTGCCGGTGCTGCTGAACATCGTCGGTTCCACCTGCCTGCTGGTGTGGACGTTGTCGCTGGTCTCGCAGCTGGTGCTGCGCCGTCGCGCCGACCGCCTGGGCACGCGCCTGCCGTTCCGCATGGCAGGCTTCCCGTGGCTGACCGTCTGTGCGCTGGCGATCCTGGCGCTGATCTTCGGCCTGCTGCTGAGTGAAGCGCATACGCGCCTGCAGTTCCTGTCGATGGTGGCGCTGACGGCGACCATCGCGGCCAGCAGCGCCATCGCCCGGCGCATGCGCGAGGCGTGATGGGGCCGCCGGGCATGGCCCGGCGCTACCGATACGCCGCGCCCACATTCCGCGTGCCATCCTGATCGCGTGGGCCATCACCGGCCCGACGAACGGGAGCACCGCATGCTGCGCAGCCGTCCCTTCCTGATGTTCACCGGCCAGGCCGAAGCGGCGCTGGCCCTGTACGCCGAAGCCTTCGCCGAATTCCGCCTGCTGGCCCTGCAGCGCCACCCGGACGGGGCGGGCGCGGGCGTGCCCGGGCAGGTCCGCCAGGCCATTTTCCTGCTCGGCGGCACCCACTACCTGTGCTTTGACAGCCTGGATGTGCACGACTTCACCTTCACGCCCTCGATGTCGCTGTTCGTCGAGTGTTCCGGCGCTGAATCATTCGAGCGTGCCGCGCGCGTGCTGGGTGACGGCGGGCACTGGCTGATGCCGGTGGGCGAGCAGGATTTCAGCAGCCGCTACGGCTGGGTGCAGGACCGCTTCGGCGTGTCGTGGCAGTTGAGCCTGGGGCAGATGCCCGACCCGTGACGCGTTCTGCCGCTGCGCTCGCCGGGCATGGCCCGGCGCTACCGGAAAACAAGAACGGCCCGCTTGCGCGGGCCGTTCTCATTTCCGATGCCGCGATGGCTTACGCCTCGACTTCATCATCCTTGTAGGCATCGACCGGGATGCAGGCACACATCACGTTCTTGTCGCCGTACACGTTGTCGACGCGGGCGACCGGCGGCCAGTACTTCTGCAGCTTCAGGCTCGGCAGCGGGAAGGCGGCCAGCTCGCGCGGGTAGGCGTGGGTCCACTCGCTGGCGGTCACGGCCGTGGCCGTGTGCGGGGCGTTCTTCAGCGGGTTGTCCTCGCGGTCCAGGCGGCCGTCTTCGATCGCGGTGATCTCTTCGCGGATCTGGATCATCGCGTCGATGAAGCGGTCCAGCTCGTGCAGCGATTCGCTTTCGGTCGGTTCGACCATCAGCGTGCCGGCCACCGGGAAGCTCAGGGTCGGGGCATGGAAGCCGAAGTCGATCAGGCGCTTGGCCACGTCTTCGGCACCGATGCCGCTGGTCTTCTCCAGCGGACGCACGTCCAGGATGCACTCGTGCGCGACCAGGCCGTTGCGACCGGTGTACAGGGTCTTGAAGTGAGGGGCCAGGCGCTTGGCGATGTAGTTGGCGTTGAGCTGGGCAACCTGGGTGGCCTTGCGCAGGCCTTCGGTGCCCATCATCGCGATGTACATCCAGCTGATCGGCAGGATCGAGGCGCTGCCGAAGCTGGCGGCGCTGACCATGCCGACCGGACCGTTGTCACCCAGCTTGCCCGGCAGGAACGGGGCAAGGTGCGACTTGACCGCACACGGGCCAACGCCCGGGCCGCCGCCGCCGTGCGGGATGCAGAAGGTCTTGTGCAGGTTCAGGTGCGAAACGTCCGAACCCCACTTGCCCGGCTTGGCCACGCCGACCAGGGCGTTCATGTTGGCACCGTCGGTGTACACCTGGCCGCCATGCTTGTGGATGATCTCGCAGATCTCCACCACCTCTTCCTCGAACACGCCGTGCGTGGACGGGTAGGTCATCATGATCGCGGCCAGGCGGTCGCTGTACTTCTCGGCGTTGAGGCGGATGTCTTCGACGTCGACGTTGCCGTTGGCATCGGTCTTGGTGACCACGACCTTCATGCCGCACATCTGCGCCGAGGCCGGGTTGGTGCCATGCGCCGAATCCGGGATCAGGCAGATGTCACGGTGATCTTCGCCACGCGAGCGGTGGTAGGCGCGGATCGCCAGCAGGCCGGCGTACTCGCCCTGCGCACCGGAGTTCGGCTGCAGGCTGACGGCGTCGTAGCCGGTGCACTCGACCAGCATCGCTTCCAGCGAATCGATCAGTTCCTTGTAGCCCAGCGCCTGCTCGGCCGGCACCAGCGGGTGGATCTGCGAGAACTCCGGCCAGGTCACCGGAATCATTTCGGCGGTGGCGTTGAGCTTCATGGTGCACGAGCCCAGCGGGATCATCGTGCGGTCCATCGCCAGGTCCTTGTCGGCCAGCGAACGCAGGTAGCGCAGCAGTTCGTGCTCGCTGTGGTGTGTGTTGAACACCGGGTGGGTCAGGAACGCGGACTGGCGCAGCAGGCCGGCCGGCAGCGCATCGGCGGTGCTGGCATCGAGCGCGTCCACATCAACGGTGGCACCGAACAGCGCGCCTACGGCGACGATGTCGGCGCGGGTGGCGGTCTCGTCCAGGCTGATGCCGACCGAACTGCTGTCGATCGCACGCAGGTTGTAGCCGGCGGCACGGGCCTTGGCATGGATCGCGTCGGCGTCGACACCGGTGACGTGCAGCGTGTCGAAGAAGTCGGCACCGACCTGCACACCGGCAGTGCGCAGCGCGCTGGCCAGGATGGCGGCCAGGCGATGGGTGCGGCGGGCGATGCGGGTCAGGCCTTCCGGACCGTGGTAGACGGCATACATCGAGGCCATCACCGCCAGCAGCACCTGTGCGGTGCAGATGTTGGAGGTGGCCTTCTCGCGGCGGATGTGCTGTTCGCGGGTCTGCAGGGTCAGGCGGTAGGCCGGGTTGCCCTGTGCGTCGATCGAGACGCCGATCAGGCGGCCCGGCATCGAACGCTTGTAGGCGTCACGGCAGGCCATGAACGCAGCATGCGGGCCACCGAAGCCGAACGGCACGCCGAAACGCTGGCTGTTGCCGACCACGATGTCCGCACCCCATTCGCCCGGGGCGGCCAGCAGGGTCAGTGCCAGCAGGTCGGTGGCCACGGCCACCAGGCCGCCGCGCGCGTGCACGGCATCGACCAGTGCCTTGTAGTCGCCCACCTGGCCGAAGGTGTCCGGGTACTGCAGCAGCAGGCCGAAGGCTTCCGCTTCCAGCGCTTCGGCCGGGGTGCCCACGCGCAGCACGATGCCCATGGGCTCGGCGCGGGTGCGCAGCAGTTCCAGCGTCTGCGGGTGCACGGCGTCGTGCACGAAGAAGGTGTCCGACTTCGACTTGGCCGAGCGCTTGGCCAGGGTCATCGCTTCAGCGGCGGCCGTGGCTTCGTCCAGCAGCGAGGCGTTGGCGATTTCCATGCCGGTCAGGTCGGCGCACAGGGTCTGGAAGTTGATCAGCGCTTCCATGCGGCCCTGCGAGATTTCCGCCTGGTACGGGGTGTAGGCGGTGTACCAGGCCGGGTTTTCCAGGATGTTGCGCAGGATCACGTTCGGCGTGTGGGTACCGTAGTAGCCCTGGCCGATGAAGCTGCGCAGCACGGTGTTCTTGTCGGCGATCGCGCGGATCTTCGCCAGCGCCTGCACTTCGGTGATCGACTCCGGCAGCGCCAGCGGTGCCGGCGACTTGATCTTGGCCGGCACGATGGCATCGGTCATCGCATCCAGCGAGGCGTGGCCGATGACGCCGAGCATCTGCGTGATCTCGGCATCGTTGGGGCCGATGTGGCGCTCGACGAACGCCGAATGGTGCTCGAGCTCACGCAGGGAAGGGGTGTTCTGGGACATGGCGAAGGATCCGTCAGGAAAGGGCACACGCACGGGCACAAGCCGCCGGTCGGCGGTCTGCGGGCGCCCCTCTGTCCTTTTGCCTGAGAGTTTAAAAGCGCGGAAAACCGCAGCTTCGTGCCCCTTCGGCGCCGGATCGAACCGGTCTCTCCAGAGTTCTGTTACGGGTGGTATCGGGCCTGAGCGATTACGGGCGTTGCGCCTTCGGCAGCGGTGACCTGCTTCTCCCACCGTGTTGCCCGCCGATTATAGCTCGTTGCCGGCGCCTGACGGTGGCCCGGGCTGGCCTCACGGGGCTGAATGGCCGATGGCCCGGGCGTGCGTTCTGTGCATCCGTGCATGGCATCGCGCGCATTCCCCACCTATGATGGTGGGATTCTCGTATTCATCTGGCGCCGTCCCTGCTGCAGGGGATCGGCGCCCGCCGTGCGTGTCATGCATGGCCCTGCCGGACGCTTGCCCGATGACCGCCGCCGTTGCTCCTTCCACCCGCCGCATGGCCCTGTTGCTCGCTGGCCTGGCCATGTTCGGTCCGTTCTCGATCGACACCATCTTTCCCGCGTTTCCGCAGCTGGCCCAGCGTCTGGCGGTGGACGAGGTGGCGGTGCAGCAGACCATCAGCGTCTACCTGCTGTTCTACGGCCTGATGAGCCTGGCCCATGGCCCGCTGTCCGATGCGTGGGGACGCAAGCGGGTGATCCTCGGCGGCCTGGTGATCTTCGTCGGCGCCTCGGTGGGCTGTGCGTTGTCTACCGACCTGACCACGCTGCTGGCGTTCCGCGCACTGCAGGGCCTGTCCGCCGGCGTGGGCATGATCGTCGGCCGCGCGGTGATCCGCGATCTGTACCACGGCCACGACGCGCAGCGGCTGATGAGCCAGGTGTCGATGCTGTTCGGTATCGCCCCGGCCATCGCGCCGATCATCGGTGGCTGGATCCTGCTCAGCGGTGCCGGCTGGCCGCTGATCTTCTGGTTCCTGGTGGTATTCGCGCTGGTGCTGCTGGCGGCCACCGCGCGCTTCCTGCCGGAAACCCATCCGGTGGAGGCGCGGATCGCCCTGTCGCCACGCACGTTGCTGCGCGATTACGTGCGCATCGGCTTCAACCCGCGGTTCCTGCGCCTGGCCCTGGCCGGCAGCATCGGGTTCGGCGGCGTCTTCCTGTACATCTCCTCGGCGCCGGCCATCGTGATGCAGCACCTGCATCTGGGTGAAGGTGGCTTTGCGTGGTTGTTCATTCCCACCATCGGCGGCATGACCACCGGTTCGTTCCTGTCCGGGCGCATGGCCGGGCACAGCACACCGACCCGGCAGGTCGCGCTCGGTTTCACCCTGTGTGCGGTCTCTGCCGTGTTGAACATCGGCTACGTCACCCTGGCGCCGCAGTTCGCGCTGCCGTGGGCGGTGATGCCGATCTTCCTTGGCGGCATGGGCATGGCGCTGATCTTCCCGATCCTGGCGCTGGCAGTGCTGGACATGTATCCGCTGCAGCGCGGCCTGGCGTCGTCGCTGCAGGCGTTCGTGCAGCTGATGATCAGCACCGTGGTGGCCGGCGTGGTATCGCCGCTGCTGCACAACAACCCGCTGCACCTGGCACTGGGACAGGCGGGCTTCTTCGCGGCCGGCTTCGTGTTCTGGTACTGGGAGCACCAGCGCGAGCGCGCATCAGAGGCAGCCAGCACGGCGCATTGAGCGTCGTGCAGGGGTAGGGCGCGTCATCACGCGCGGATCCGTTGCGGCGCTGCGGGCAGGGATTAGGCTGGGGTTTCCAGCGAGCCGGTTCGTGGGTGCACGACAGCCAGCCATTCCGATGTCGTCGCATGAGGTACCCGCATGGCTGCGCAGCAGACCTACCGCCTGTTCGAGGTGGCGCTGAAGGAGCGCCGCGTTCTTTCTCCTTCCCTGGACCGCATGGTGTTTACCGGCGCCGACGTGGCGCACATGAAGACCGAAGGCCCGGACCAGCGAATCAAGGTGTTTTTCCCCTTGCCCGGCCAGGACGCGCCGGACGTGCCCAGCGGTGAAGACTGGTATGCCCGTTACCGGGCACTGCCCGATGAGGCGCGGCCGCCGATGCGCACCTTTACCCTCCGCCAGCTGCGTGCCGGCGAGTGCGAGGTCGACATCGACTTCGTGCTGCATGGCCAGACCGGACCGGCCTCGCGCTGGGCCACGCATGCACGGCCGGGCGACCGCGTGGTGCTGCTGGCCCCCGATGCCGACTGTGCGGACAGCAGCGAGGGCTGGGAATGGAAGCCGCCAGCCGGAGTAGGCAAGGTGCTGCTGGTGGCCGATGAGACCGCATTGCCGGCGGTGGCCGGCATCCTCGAGGAACTGGCCGGACTGGCCGATCCGCCGCGCACGCTGGCCCTGCTGGAGATCGCCCAGGCTGGTGATGCGGTGCCGTTGAAGGCACCGGCCGCGGCCGAACTGGTGTGGTTGCCACGCGGGCAGCAGGCGCATGGGCAGCGGTTGCTGCAGGCAGTACAGGCGCGGCTGGCGGCGGCCGCGACCGTCGCCGAGGCTGCCGAGCTGGACGACATCGACGTTGATGCGCAGATCCTGTGGGAGCAGGCTGACGCCAGCGCGGACGGCGCGCTGTATGCCTGGGTAGCGGGCGAGGCCGGCGCGGTGACGGCGATCCGCCGGTATCTGCTGAAGGACTGCGGCCTGGATCGCCGCGCGATCACCTTCATGGGGTACTGGCGGCAGGGGCGGGTGCTGGACTGAGCCGCTACCGCACCGGCGTGAACCGGCATGCAGGGGGTGTGGGTTATCCTTGCGCCCCCGCAATGCAAGCCCCACTGATGTCGACCTCTTCCAAATCCCGCCGCGACCAGCGCCGTCGCCAGGAACAGCAGGCTGCCAACAAGGCCGCCGCCACCGCCTCGCCCGTCGAGCCGCACGCCGAGCTGCGCGACACGCAGCGCACGCTGCTGGCCGGCATCGTCCGTCGCGACGGCGAATGGGTGCTGGGCATGGATGGCCGCATCGCCGGCCAAAGCGAGAGTGCGGCCCAGGTACTGGCGCTGATCATGCAGGCCGGTGAACTGCACGAACGGCAGGGCACGCCGGTGCGCCTGATCTATTCGGATGCGCTGCGCGATGCGGCGCAGGCCGAAGCCAACGAGAAGGGGCAGACCTTCGAGGAATTCAAGGCCGCGCTGGCCGCGCAGCTGGCGGCGAAGAAGAGCAACTGATCGTCATCGCGGTAGCGCCGGGCCATGCCCGGCGGCTTTTCATTACGCCGCTGCGCTCGCCGGGCATGGCCCGGCGCTACCGAAACGGAGAAGGGCGGATCCTCGCGGATCCGCCCTTTTTTCATTTCGCCGCCGGTGCCGCGTTGGCCTGCCAACCGCACATCTGGCCTTCGTTCTGCTGCTTCAACCAGGCATTGACCGGGCTGAAGTACTCGATCATCGGGCCGGCATCGAGCTTGTCCGAGCCGGTCAGTTCCTTCAGCGTGGCCTGCCACGGCTGGCTGGCACCCTTGCTCAGCATCGCCCAGTACTTCTGGCCGGCTTCCTTGTTGCCGTAGAAGGTGCACTCGTGCAGCGGGCCCTTGAAGCCGGCGGCATCGCACAGGCCCTTGTAGAACTGGAACTGCAGGATGCGCGCCAGGAAGTAGCGGGTATACGGGGTGTTGCCCGGCACGTGGTACTTGGCACCCGGGTCGAAGAATTCCTCGCCACGGGCGCTGGCCGGGGCCACGCCCTGGTACTTGGCCTTCAGGTCCCACCATGCCTTGTTGTAGTTGTCCGGGGTGATCGAACCATCGAACACGCCCCAGCGCCAGCGGTCGATCATCAGGCCGAACGGCAGGAACGACACACCCGACAGCGCCATGCGCATCTGGTTGTTGATGACCGCTTCGCGGCTCTCGGTCGGCGCGTCGACCAGCCCGATCGAGCTGAGGTACTTCGGCGTCATCGCCAGCACGATGGTGTCGCCGATCGCTTCATGGAAGCCATCGTTGGCGCCGCCCTGGAACAGCGGCGGCAGCGGGTTGTAGGCCAGGTCGTAATAGATGTGGCCCAGCTCGTGGTAGATGGTGGTGAAGTTCTCTTCGTTGGGCTTGATGCACATCTTGGTGCGCACATCGCCTTCCATGTTCATGTCCCACGCACTGGCGTGGCAGACCACGTCGCGGTCATCGGGCTTGATGAACTGGGTCTTGTCCCAGTACGACTGCGGCAACGACGGCATGCCCAGCGATACGTAGAAATCCTGTGCACGCTCGGTCATCTGCTTGGCGGTGCGCAGTTCGGCCTCGCGTTGCGCCTTGTACTGCGCGGCTACGTTCGCATCCTTGCCGGCCCTGGCCAGCGCCGCGCTCAGGTTGGTCTGGTACTGCTTTTCCAGCGCTGCAGTGATGTCCAGGCTGCCGGCGCCCGGGTACGGTTCCAGCTGGTCCCACAGGTTGGACCAGTCCTGCTGCCACATGTTGCCCATCAGGTGCGCGGCGATCAGGCCGTTGCCCACCTCGGCCTTGTCCTTGCCATAGGTCTTGTCCAGCTTGCCGCGCGCGTAGCAGTGCAGCTGCTCGTACATCGGCTTGACCTGTTCCCACAGGCGATCGGTTTCCGGTCCGATCTGCTCCGGCGGCATGTCATAGCCACTGCGCCACATCTGCCCGGCATCGGTGAAGCCCATGCCCTTGGCACCTTCATTCACCAGGCCGACGAACTTCTGGTAATCACCGCGCATGCTCTTGGTGGTGCTGTGCCAGCCCTGCCAGGCATCGAGCTGCTGGTCATAGTCGCGGCTGCGCGCCAGCACCTGCTCCAGTTCGCCCAGCTGGCGGCAGGAGTTGGGATCGTTGGCGTCGGTGCAGTACTTGCCTGCGCCGTAGCTGCCTTCCATGCGGGTGGCGATCTGGGTCAGTTCGGCCAGCTTGGCCGGGTCGCGCGGCGCCGGCATCGACGACATCAGCTTCAGCAGGTGGATCGCGCGCTTGCTGTCTTCGCTCATCGGCTTGCCATCGAACTTGCCGGCCTGCTCGATCCAGCTGTTGAGCTGGGTCAGCGAACGCTCGTTGGCCTTGGCCGCGATGCGCTCTGAATCGCTGTTGATGTAGGTGGAGGACAGCCACTGCGCCGAGGTCATCTCCGGGTAGGCCGCCTTGAATTCGGCATTGATGCGGGCCACGAACTGGTCAGCGGTTTCGCCGGCCGCTGCGCTGCTGCTGGCGGTCTCGGTGCCTGGGGCGGCTTCCTTCTTGCAGGCGGCCAGGGCCAGCGTGGCGGCGGCGATTGCCGAGGCCAGCAGGAGATGACGGTGTTTCACGGGCGATCCTTGGGTGGTGAACGACCGCCGAAGGCTAGTGGGCAGGCGTTGCCACCGCAAGTGGCGGAAGTCGGCCGGGCGGCGCCCAGGGACCGCGACATCGCATGCGCGCTGTCGCTCCCACGCTTCGCTGCGCGAAACGTGGGCCCCACTTACCAGCTCCCAGACCCCCGCCGCTTCGCGGCCGCCCCCTGACTCAGGGGGCTCTGCCCCAGACGCAATTCGGTGATGGCAGTAGATCCACGCCATGCGTGGATGAGATCTGTCAGAAATCGAGACTCAAATTCGGATCCGACCCCGTGCCGACCAACGGTCGGCACCCACCAACAGCAGCGGAAATCTGTCGAAGGCGGGGTGGGTCCGGTTGCGGGGGCGTGAGCGCCATGGATGGCGCGACCGAGCCTCCATGGACGGATTTACGGCGTCCCCCGCAACCGGAAGATCGGA